>JACCDG010196298.1_pt1 | contig 35856 bp, 64 predicted proteins | sample 7442471 | NCBI WGS metagenome assembly JACCDG01 (sample SAMN15323444, study PRJNA562643) | freshwater metagenome | isolation source: river surface water | place: USA:Blue River Watershed | collected 2017-08-17 | reverse complement strand
GGATATGACAAGGATGGAGACCTTGTAATGATTACAATTGACCACATTAAACCAAAGTCTAAGGGCGGAAAGAATCGCAACTCAAACTATAAGCCAATGTGCAAGCCTCATAATGAAATGAAGGCTAACCACTATAACTTCAAGAGACAATTTAAGGACCTTTGCCTAATTTATCCAGATGAGCCAATGGCTTCAAAAAATTATGAGATAAGGAAGGAAATCTTGGAGCAAAAAGATATTGATGCCTTCAAAAATCTTGGAGGCTTTTTGGCAAAAGAGTACGGAGATTATTTTGTTGCTGGAGAACAACATGTTCAACTCATTAAGAGAGGAGAGGGTGTTATGATGTCAGACCACCCATCTGAGACAATGAGTAACCAGGACTTCATAAATCATGCCTATGGAGATGTTTTAATATTTGGACTTGGACTTGGTATGATTATATTTCCATTTCTTCAAGATAAAGATGTAAGCAGCATTACTGTTGTTGAATTTGATGAAGGAGTTATTGATATGGTTGGTGCCATAATAAAGGAGCATGACCATTTTAACAAGGTTAAGATTGTTCACGGAGATGCATTTACCTATCACGAAAAGTTACCAAATAATACCAAGTTTGATACAGTGTATTTTGACATTTGGATAAGAATTGATGAAAAAGCCTTCGTAGAAATGGAGCAACTTCATGACCTGTACAGAAAATTCTTGAGGTCACCACTTAGCTACATGAATTCCTGGTGCTATGATATGCGGAACTTGTATCAAAAGCATGATGAAACATAATCTATTTTTTTGCGTATAACACATACATGAAGCCGTCTGAATCAATAGTAGTTTTTATGTCCATTGCTGAAAGCGCTGACCGTGGCTCTGGACCAACAATCATTGAAGTGTTCTACGAGGAAGATAGACCATACGCAGAAATGCTTGCTACTCAAATTAAAGAAGAAGTTCTGAAGAAGTGGTTGAAAAACAAGACGAGTAAGGAGGAGCGTGAGAGAATTAAAAAGACAGCAGAAGGCGTTGCTGAGATTATAACTCTTGCAGAGGCAATTGGGAAGATTCAAGACGAAATTCACGATTATTATAATTCCAATGACCCAGACTTATGATTAAAGAAAAAGGCGGATATACAGCACTTCTATGTGATGACTGCAGTGTAGAAATATTTACTAACGTAAATATGGTTATGCTTAACGATAGACTCTGGGCTAAAATATCAGACAAGTTTAAGGATGCATATTGCGATTGCTGCATTGAGAAGAGGATGGGAAGACCGATTGAGTTGGAGGATTTAAAACCTCTAATTGGAATTGACTTAACTGGAACTGGCCTGATTCCATGTAATGGATTTTGGCTTAGTGAGAAGCATCCAGAAAAATTTAAAGAATTAAGAAATAAAAAGAAATTATTATAAGTAATACAAAAGAATAACAAGTCTAATAAGTCTTAAATAGAATAGATTAGTTAGAAAATCACAAAAATTAAATCACGTATAATATGTCACCAACAATTTACTTAGCATCCATACTTGGATTTTTTATTTCATTAGTTGTAATGAGAATTGAGGATGATGAGTGGGACTTCCACAGCTGGGATGAAATCTTACCATCTGGAACCTTAATTGGATTTCTTGTAGGTGTTGCTATTTGGTTCCTTATAGGAGCCCATAATCAACCGAAACAAATAGAATATCAAAAAGATTCAAGGGGGCTTGTTTTGCTTAGGGATGGTCAAAGTGGAGTTAGTGGAAATTTTTTCCTTGGAAGTGGCTCTTTTCGTGGAAACATGATGTACTACGGATACGAAGACCTGGGTGATAATAAGTATAGAATGGTAAAGTTTCCAACTGATGGAACAATTATCATAGAAGATGTTGAGGAAGGAGAGAGTCCACGATTCATTGAAGTAAGAGAACATGCCAACCCAAATGTTGATGCCTGGAAATATGATAAGTGGATGCTTGGTCCGTTAGAGTTAGATAATTTTGTTAGATGGGAGATACACATCCCAGAGGGCTCAATACTTAAGGGTAACTATGAGCTTGATGCAGAATAGTTCACTCACCGAATCCATCGTCAAATTTAGCACCAGTAGGAAGAACTTTAAAGTTGAGGTCAACATACTCAGTTGACCTAAGTGGCCGAACTTTCACATCCACAATTATTTCACCTGGTGAAGTTGAATATTTTTCTATCTTGAAGTCCTTTGATAGCTTGCTCTCCATCATCTCACTAATTTTATCTAAGGCATGCCTAAGCTCTTCGTCCTTAACAAATTGCTCATATGTCATTATTTTTCTCATTACAAAATTTATGAAAAAAAATGTATAATTTCAAGAGTAATGCACCATTTTGTAAATCAATCAATTAAATGATTTTTTGTAACATTTAAAATTATTTTGCGTAGAACTAAGTATGAACCAACTGATTGATTTTATGAAAAATCCGTTTAAGTTGTTAACAGGTGTCTATAGGTATGACGATGAAACGCTTACCATGACAAAAGTTATCACCAAAAAAGGTGTTACATATTTATCTCTTATTTTTTTATTATTACTGCTCACATCATTTTATGTTGGAACATTAGTTGGTAATTCTCATGAAAATGAAGACAGTGAATTAGATAATGAATTGCCACTCATGTCAAAATATGATATATATCTTGATAATCACATGGCATGGAAAGATTCGGCCTTCAAGGAATATCAAGTTAGAGCAGATTTATATCTTAGTAGACCTGAATTTGAAGGAACTCCGCTAAAAGGAGAAATTCTTGCTCTTTGTGCAAGAAATGCATATGATTCTACAGGAATTTTTCTTCCTCTTGAACTTGCACTTTCTCAAGCTCAATGGGAATCTGGAATGGGTAGGAAAGGTAGGTCTCCCAAAAATAACCCATTCAATGTTGGAGAAAATGATAGCGGAACGGTACTTTGGTTTGAAAGTACTTTTGAAGGAACTCAAGAATATTATTATCGCATGTGTAATGATTATTTGAGATGCAGGAGTGTTAAGGAGCTTCTTTCTAATTTTGTAAATTGCAATGGAAAAAGGTATGCTACTGGACTTATTTATGAAGAAAAAGTAAGTGGTCAATACTATGCGATTAAAAAGTGGATTAACCAAAACAGATATAACAGCGATAACGAATGACACTAAAATCAATTAAGGAAAAATTTGAAGTATTCAAGAGAGATGGACTATTTCATCTTTATTCACTTACTGAGACTGGGAGAATGAGTCCACGAAAATACTTATGTACAATTCATAAACATAGTGCCACTAAGTTTTTTGTAACTGGATTTGAGCCGACTGATAAGATTGATGTTTTGTTGAAGCAGGTGCAAGATAAACTTGACTCATATGAGTATTGCTGTGAGTTCTACTGTCCAACATATCGAAAAGGGGTGTTTGAAGAATTTGTAATTCATGATTACCTTGTAAACACACTTGGATTTAAAAGTGCTGGTGGAAAAGAAACATATAAGCTTAAGGATAAGAATATTTATGGTTTCCAAACAAGCAACATTGAAATTTCAATTTGGGGCCTTGATTCTTTCAATGATGTCTTTGATAAGAAAAAGCCAGCAGATGAAGTTGAGGTTGTTATTTGGACTGGAGATTGGAGTTGGATTAGTCATAAGTGCAAGAGAAATGTTGAGGATATTAAAAAAGGAATTGATGGACTTCTTAAGCCTCTCTTGGCAACTGATGCAGTCACTCTAATGCTTAGGTCAGAGAAGATGAAGACAGTCGAGGATTTTGATATTGTATTGAGAAAGCTTCATGCTAACCTCGATACATCAACAGAAAGCATAAAGGCTCACATGAAAAAACAACTTATTGAATTAGCAGAAAAACTTTAAAAAGAACGGGGCTTGAGGTGAATCTATAGATGCTCAATCATCCGATTGGTCTGACGAGGTATCTTATAAGAGCTCAATTACCCACAAGGTCAGCCATAAGCCCTCGTTCTTTTTTAAAATATTAAAATATGATTACAAAATTATTTAGACCAGCAACCGAAAACGGTTCTACAGCAATGGCCCAGGTTTACGAGAATCACTACGATTCAAGTATTCCTCACATTAATAAACTTGCTTGTGTATTGAAGGAGGATTTTCCAGAAATAGAATTATCCGACATCAAAATTCACAAGTACGGTGGACAAAGAGTGAAGGGTATTACATTTGCTGAGGTTCAACTTGGTGATGCCAAGAAAGTTCCAGCAGGATATTCTGAAGTCAAAGACATTGAATATATTTTGTAAGCATGAAAAAAGAATTTGAAGTAATCGAAGTAGCGCCATCTGGAAAAAAGGGATGGTTTAGAGGTGCGTGGTGCCTTGTCTGGGTTTATTCTTCGGTTGGAAACTTTTTGCTAAAGGGGTACATCCAAGAGTGTGAAGAATTCATTAAGAAAAAGGGTTGGAAGTGCTGGGCCATCTATAATCTCTATCACGACAGAAAGTATAGAACAATTGTTTCTACTTACAATTGTGGATTTGAAATATCCAAGCCATCAATGGTTGGTAAGAAAAAAACATCAAGAGAATTCAAGTATAAAATTTATGCCAAGGGAAATTGGGAAAATGCAATTCTTGTTAAGAGACTTCCAGGGAAGTTTGTAAACTTCAATCCTCCTGTATTTAAGGATAGAGCAGGAACTCTTGGTGATAATGATACTCTAAAAGGCCTTAAGGATAAGTTTAGCCGAAATTCTTAATTGTAACATAATTCTTTTTGTTGCGTATAACTAAATTAAATTTGACTCAACATGAAGACAATTAAAATTATATCTCTTATATTGATTGCAATTCTATTGGCATACGCTTATTACTGGAGAATTACCTATCATTGGATAAGTTTATTCGATGCTATTGCAGGTGCTATTGGGGTGGTAATTTTTTGGTTTATACTTTTACTTGCCTTTGATTAATTATGTTATACATTGCTCAAATAGAAATAGTTGTTTATCCTTACATGGAACTTTCCTTCATTGAGAAGAAAAATGTTACCGTTGACGCTGAAAGCAAGAAGGAAGCTGAGAGTAAAATCAGAGCTCACTATGAGGCTAAGTGTGAGAGTCATGGTGGAACTAATTATTCTGTAAATTATGTAGACTTTTTTGAACACATTGGTTAGTGAGTAACAATAGCAACATATTAGTAATTCATCCAGCAGACCCAACTACAGATGTACTGTGTCAAATTTATCGTGACATCAATGCAATGGTGATTCGTCAGAAAATTTCTAAGAGCAAACTTAAAAAACTCATAAAGGAAGCTGACAGAATTATTATGCTTGGACACGGAACAGAGTCTGGACTTGGTTCTGTCGAATACGGTCACGGATACCCATACATTACTCCGATTGTAGATTCGACACTTGTTTATCTCCTGAGAGAAAAAAAGGATAATATTCACATCTGGTGCCATGCAGATAAGTTTGTTGAAAAATATGAACTGTCTGGATTCTCAACTGGGATGTTTATATCTGAGATGGACGAAGCTGAATTCTATGGAATAAGGGCAACACAAGAAGAAATTGAGGAATCTAATGATAGATTTGCCAAGGTTGTTAGAAACTATATCCACAAGGATGGAGAAACGCTGAAGAAAATATTGAAAGAAGATTACGTCCTTGACTCTGATGTTGCAAGATATAATCATGAGAGACTTTATAATTTTACAAGATGAAACAAACGATTACGATTGAAGATATTAGCCGACTTCTCGGTAGATTCATTATCCAGGTTGATACTGATAAGCCAGTTTTTTTGAATGAGGTTAAGAAAGATGCTCTTGAATTTTATATTGTCAAGAGAGTTAGTTTCATTTGTTCTCATGAGGGTCTAATTCTTAAGAGCGACTTATTTGGAAACACTTTTGGATATACCAAGGAAAAGTTTGTTGAGGTATTTAATGAATACCTCGGTGATTCTAAGGGCCAAAGATACCATCGACTTCTTACTCAGAGAGAAATGGACATCGTAAGTGATTTCATGAAATCAAGACAATATTGAACAGGGTTAGAGAATATAAGGAATCAAACTATAAGTCAGTTTTTTTTAACGGAAAAACTGTAAGGATGAGAATTGACCCAACGAGGCCAATTTTGTCTATTCCTACTCCAGAAATTGAAGATGTTGCCATTAATAGCAAGTGTCTTGCCGCATGTTCATATTGCTACACATCAGCTCTAAAGACTGGAAAAAACTTTGATAATATTGTAGATAAGGCTCATAAAGTTTGGGGTTCACTCGTAATCGAAGAGAGACCATTTCAAATTGCTATTGGAGGGGCTGGAGAATCTACGATGCATCCAGATTGGATTGAGTTTGTAAAAGAGGTTAATAATCTTGGTATAATGCCAAATTATACAACAAATGGAATGCACCTATCTGATGAAATTTTAGACGTAACAGAAAATGTTTGTGGTGGTGTAGCTGTATCTTGGCATCCTCATATTGAAAAAGTGTTTCATGGAGCAATGGATAAGCTTTCTAAGATTAGAACAAAACTTAATGTTCACCTAATTGTTGGGGATAATGGTTCACTGGAGGATACTCAAAAAATATATGACAAATATTGTGGGGTAGTTGATTATTTTGTAATTTTGCCATATATGCCAGTTGGCAGAGCCAGGAAAATTGAAACTGGTGATGTTTGGAAAAAGACATTTGAGTGGATTAAAACAGTAAATCAAAGGCAGTTTGCATTTGGTGCCCTGTTCTATGAGTGGCTTTTAAAAAATGATTCTGGACTTCAAATGTCAATTTATGAGCCAGAGATTTTTTCTGGATATAGAATTATGGATGACAACTTTATGAACCTATATAAGAGTTCATATGACTTAACTTTAAAAAATACTATTGATTTAAAAACAAATATTATTATTTAGTTTGTTATTATGTCAATTTAATTTTTTCTTCATATTTATTGTAAACAGTAAATATGAAGATAAGCGAAATAGTTAATGAGAATGATTTAAAGAATATAAAAAAAACTGGTGTTTATAAAATATCTTATAACGACTCTAATAGAGTTTATATAGGTTCTACAACTCAAAGTTTTTACATAAGATGGATTCAGCACATGTGGGAATTTAGAAATAATTGCCACACTAATCCTAAAATGATGAATGTAGTGAATAAGTATGGATTAAGTTCTTTAAATTTTGAAATAATTGAAGTTGTAAAAGGGAATAATAAAATTCTTGAACGGGAACAATATTATATAGATTTTTATGATGCTTACAATAATGGTTTAAATTGCAGTCCATCAGCTTATAATAGCGTTGGTTGCAAAAGAAGTGAAGAAACAATGGAAAAACACTTTTATCATGTAGTTTCTCAATACAAGCAGACTGGAGAATATGTAGCTACTTTTAAGTCAATGAAAGAAGCTGCCGAAAAAACTGGAACTGATTATATAACAATATCTAATGTTTGTAATGGTAAAACAAGAATAGCCAACAGCTTTCAATGGAGGAAAGGGAATTGTAAAAAAAATATACCACCAGTTAAATTTAAAAATGAAACAACGGTATATCAATATTCTGACGAAGGAGTTTTTTTGAAGGAATGGAATTCAATAAAAGAAATTTCCAAATACTTTGAAAGACCACAAAATACAATAAGCATCTCCATAAAAAGAGGAAGAGCTTTTGAAGAATTTTTTTGGAGTAAAGAAAAAAAAGAAAAATTAATGTTTAAAAAAATAGGAAATGGAAAAAAAGAAATTGATTATATTTAGTTTTTCAGTTGACAATGTTATAGATTTGGTGACGAATAGTAGCTCAGAATTATTTGTCCTTGAAGGAGAGACTAAAGAAATTGTTGAGGAAATGATTAAGTCTGAATATCCAGAATATCTTTCTGAATATAAAAGTGTAAAGCGAATAGATGAGTTAACTGTTGATGAGCTCGATAACTTTTTTAGCTACGCCTGTAGCCCACATATGTGGCCAGCAAAAAAGTCAATGTACCCAGTACTCCCTGGCTTTACTTTCGATGAATTATATGAACCAGAAAAAGACCATGAAACTGGATTGCCAAAGAAGGCGGCTTGGAATGGTGAAATTCAGTACCAACTAAAAGACAATACAACTCGTGATAAAGATGCTAAGTGGCATTTTGGTAGTTTTGTAACTGAGGAAAATCGTGAAGAAATAATCAATAAACTTTGTCCAAATAAAAGCATGTATTTCTTATACTCATTGGATGAAAATCCAAATTGGGAAATGCAAGAAAAATTGGAAAACATAGCTAAAAGGTATCACTTAGGATAATATGAAAAAAAGCATTGAAATAACAAGTGCAAACATCATCCAGGCCACCATTGAAAGCAATGGCTATCACGGAGGAGATGCTGGACATGGTGGATTTGTATCGCTGGAGATTAAAGACCTTGCGAGTACCTGCATGGATGTCGAAGTAGACAGACACATGGGCGACCTTGAAAGAGTTAAATTAACATTCCGAGGAGATTGTGAAAAAGAAACGCTCCTGACCGCTCTGAGGTTTTTTGTCAAGGCTCTTGAACAAGAGCGAGGAGAACGTGAGGAGCCAATGTTAAGAATTGAGGAAGTAAAATAACTTATGGAAGAGAAAAAATCACACTATTATTCACTTGGAGAATTCATTGCAGAATATCTTATCTCAAGACACATTCCAAGTCTTAGTTGCAACCAATGCACCCAAAATGTAATTCAGGTTACCTGGGGTGAGGCTGAAGAACAAAGAAGACTTGAGGAGGCTTGGTTCTCAAAGAGAAGTGATGAAAAATATAAGCTTAGAAACTCTGAGGTGCTGAAGGACTGGGAAATGGACAATGAAGCTCATAGATTATCTGAGAATGAGTGGAATGAAAACATGAAGTATAGGTATATCCTGAAGGAGAAGTATCTTCCTCACTTCATAAAGTGTAGAATTCCTCATGTTGATTTCTCTAATGAGGAAATAAACAAGCAAATAAAAGAAGGACTTAAGGCGGCACTGTGGGATTGGGATTTTTGTGAGTGGTCTCTTGCTGATGAGGATATTGTATTTGAGAATGAGGAGTTGAAATATGGTGATAACGATGAGTATTCATCCGTGGAAACATATGTCACACTTAAGCTTGACCTGGAAAGACCCTCTTCATATACTGGTGAAGATTGGATTGAAATAAAGACACCACAAAAAAAATAAGTTCATGGAAAATTTACAATCAAAATGTTGCAAAGCAGAAGTGACAAAAGTACCAGAATACTATTCGACAGATATGTCTAAAATTCCGCTTGTTTATCTATGCTTGTGTTGTGGGCATCGCACAACCATCCACCATCAATATCCTAAAACTTTTAACAAAACCCAGTCATAATGACTGGGTTTTTTATTTGGACAGTTTGTTTTTTTTGATTAGATTTGTCATAAAAGGAGAGGTTTATGGCAATAATTGGATTTAATCTTGAATCTGACTACAAGATTACAAATGACAATGCCTATTACAATAAGGTAAGTGTCACATTTGGTGTTGAAAATAATGGCACCAAGATTCTATACACATACGACTTTAAGAAACTTCCGAAGGAGCTAAGAAGTGAGCTATTTGATAAACTGAAGCCGTATTTTACTGAAGGTCATTCAGAGGTTGTGGATTACTAAATAAAAATGCTATACGCAATGATTTATGAAAAAGGTTTATCAAGAAAACGTAGATAAAGGTAATGGAGATTGTGCAAGAGCAGTCATTGCAAGTCTATTTGATAAGGAGCTTCACGAGGTACCAGAATTCAAGCCAGACCATAATCAAGGGTTTGAGTTGATGAAGTTTTTTCATAGCCAAGGATATGACTTTTGCTACGTCAATAGAAGAGAGGATGAGCATATTTTAGATAGTGGAAAATCATGTCCGACAATTGAAGAGGTTGCGAAGTTTGATGGCGGCATCAATGGTTATTTTTATGCCTCTGTAGATTCTCGAACATTTGAAGATACGTCTCACGCAGTAATTGTGGATATTAATCTAAATATTGTTCATGACCCAAACCCAAATCAACTATGTCTTAACTTAAAGCCAGAAGATGTTAAGGCAATAATAACTGTAGGAAATTGGCACATAAATCTTGAAGGAGAATTTGTACGTGAATAGATATGAGTTTAATAAAGAATAATATTGTTGTGAAGTTGGAGCCAACAAAGGGACAAGATGTTGGGAGCAAAATAAATCTGCAAGTAGAAGATGATATGATTCGACTGTTCATGCATGATTGCGATTCAAGAATTTGTTGGAGATTTAAGTCTGGTCCAGATAGTTATAAGAAACTGGAGAGAATAAGAACAATGCTTGATATTCTTGAGGGCGAAATGAATAACTATCAAAAAAATAAAAATTTATGATGATTCAAGTTTTAAAATCAAAAATTCATCGTGCCAGGGTAACGGAAGCAAATATTAATTATGTTGGCAGCATCACAATTGATGAAGACCTAATGGAGGCAGCAAATTTAATTGAAGGAGAGAAGGTGCAGGTTGTTGATATAAACAATGGAGAGCGCCTTGAGACTTACGTTGTCAAGGGTGAAAGACACTCAGGAATTATTTGTCTCAATGGAGCTGCAGCAAGAAAGGTTGCTGTAGGAGACCTTGTTATCATAATGGGATATGGCCTAATGGATTTTGAAGTGGCAAAGACATTTAAGCCATGTATATGCTTTCCAAGTGAAGAAACAAATCTACTCCACCAACCAGTGAATGGTCTTATGGGATAAAACAAAAACTAAAATGTATGACAATAGAAGAAAAGAAAAATAGAATTAAAATCTTAAGAGAAGAAATTGAAGTTAGGCAAAAAGAGCTTGACTGTCTTGAGAATGAAATCATCAATTCATCTGATAATTTTAGAGAAAAATTTTCTATATGGGCAAATAGTGGGAGGGCAAATCAACTTGAATATCTTCCAAGTGGGGCTGTAAGAATTTATTGTGATGATTGGATTTGTAATAAAGGTCGTGGTGTGATTAATATATTAGAGCATGAAGAGTTTGAAATATATGCATTTCCAAATGAACGTAGGTTTGACAGTGCAGAAGAAGAAAAAGAATATATAGATGAGCTTGAATCAGATAAGAAGTTCATGGCTGCTTGTGCTCAGATGATGAAGGAAAATTTTGACTCATTTGCAATAGATTGGTAAACAAAAAAATATAAGTTATGTCAGGCGGGTATTGGGATTACATACAGTATAGATTTACGGATATAATTGAGGATATTCAAAAGAAGATAGATAATAATGGCAAGCCATTAACAGAGCAAGAGCTTAAGGAACATTATCATGGTCCAGATTGGTTTGAAAAATATCCAGAGGATAAATTTCATCATAAATACTCAGATGAGGTGTTAGCTGAATTCAAAAACGCAGTTGATGCTATATCAAAGGCGCAAGTGTATATGCAGAGAATTGATTGGCTACTATCTGGTGATGATGGTGAAGAATCATTCCTAAGTAGACTAAAAAATGAATTAAGTAAAATTGAATCAGAAGAAAAATATAGTATAGATGAATTGAGACATCTTGCTGTTAACTACGCCATTACTTGCGAAAAAGGTTTTACTGGCTCATTTGATGAGTGGTTCAGTAATATTAGTCCAAGGTGGAGAGAATATGTATACAAAAAATAAGATTAAATGTTCCTGGAATCAAACAATAACAGCGGCTATATAGAAGTTGTGTGTGGCTCAATGTTCTCTGGTAAGACAGAAGAATTAATCAGAAGAATTAAGAGAGTTAAAATAGCTGGACAACCATTCAAGGTGTTTAAACCAGAAGTTGATAATAGATATAGTGATACAAAAGTTGTGAGTCACTCCAAGAATGAACTTGAATCAACAGTTGTTAAGAGTTCTTTGGATATTCTTGACCTTGTTGAACCAATGGATGAAGTAATAGGAATTGATGAGGTTCAATTCTTCGATGAAAACATAATTAATGTCTGCACTTCTATTGCCAATTCTGGAAAAAGGGTTATTGTTGCAGGTCTTGACATGGATTACACTGGCAAGCCATTTGGTCCAATGCCAGGACTTCTTGCAGTAGCAGAGTATGTAACAAAGGTAAAGGCCATTTGTCTGGATTGTTCATCCCTTTCAAATTTCTCATATAGACTTGGTGATAACGAAGAAGTAGTTATGCTCGGAGAAACAAAGGAATATATTCCACTGTGTAGAAAGTGCTTCGTTAATAGGAAATCTGAAAAACAATTATAATTTTTGTAACATATAATAACGAAAATCGTATAACAAAGAGCTATGAATAGAGTTACAATTAACGGAAAAACGATAACATCCAGCGGAAGCATTTCTATTATTAATGGAAAAGTTTATATTGATGGCAAAGAGCAAGAAACTGGAGATGAAAAAGTAATCAATATTTCAATTGAAGGAAATGTAGAAAAACTTGAGGCTCCTGGCTGCGGTACCATCACTGTATCTGGAAATGCTGGAACTGTTTCTACAACCTCTGGTGATGTGGAGATAGGTGGGGATGTACACAGTGGCGTTAGCAGCACATCTGGAAACATTGAAGTTGAGGGTAATGTTTCTGGAAACCTAAGTTCAACATCTGGAAACATTAAGTGTAAGAATGTTGTTGGAGATGTAAGAACAATGAGTGGAAATATAAAGCATAACTAATAAATGGAATTTAAGGTAATACTTGATGAACAAACTCCAAATACTCCCACAATAGAGAGTGTTTCTAAATTTATAGAGGAGAACAAGGACAAGATTGAGACCTTCAAGGAATACGCAATCTCAAGAACTGATGGAATAGGACTTGCTGCCAATCAGTGTTCACTTGATGGAGAAAGATTTAATCTAAGAATGGTTGCAATAAAGGATTCAGAAAATAAAGACAGAGATTGCAGAATTGCCATTGACCCGAAGATTACGAAGTACCACGGAATAAAGCTTACACGATATGAAGGGTGCCTAACTTGGAAAGGTGTTCCAGGCATGACTGTTAAGGCAGAGAGATACTACTACGTTGATGTAGAGTTCTACACTCCTGACGGAGAATTTCATAAAGAAACACATAAGGGATTTCAGGCCCAGGTTTGGCAACATGAGCTTAATCACATTAACGGAGTTGCTGAAGAAATTATTGTGGCAACAAATAATCCTCCAAAGCAAAATGTAGGAAGAAATGATGACTGCCCATGTGGCAGCGGAAAGAAACTAAAAAAGTGCTGCATCAAGGATTACGAGGATTGGAATAATTAATCAGTAGAAAAAAGCAAAGTAATTTGGACTTGTTCTTACCCAGTTGACTGTTCTTGAAATAAGTCCGTTTGCTGTGTACATTTCTCTTCCTCCTGAACTGTCAATATCAATTACTCTTGTCCACATTACATTGCAAGTTCCTGTCGGATTTAAGTTTAAATATGCTGGAGTTGATGTTGTATTTGAAAGGAGAGTGATTGAGTTGGAAGAAGTTGACGCTGCTGCATTTCCTTTTAAATAAATTCCAGAATTTATATTATATGTCAGACCAGTTTTAAGTGAGATATTTCTATTGGCTGTGGTACAATAAAGATTGTCAACTGTGAATCCGTAATCACCCAAAAAGTTTACATTACCAGCTGTGCATACAGTTAAGTTTTTAGCATAAAGTGGTTCATTTAGAGTTTGGTTTGTTTGAGTACATATTAAATTTTCCCAAGTCATCCCAGATGTTTCCCAAGAAATAGAACCAGAAGCCTGAAGAGTTCCACCTGATGTAACAGTGGTTCCAGAAATATATTTAATGGTCATCACATTAATCAGTGCAGATGTACCAGTCAATGTAAATGTTCCAGCAGCAATGTCTGTGTTGATTCTATTTTGTCCTGAACCAGAACTCCAATAACAATTTGTTCCAACAAATCTCACCTTTGTTGAACCTGAGTTTGAAAAATTTGTTCCACCTCCTGTTGTGAATCCTCCGTGGATATTTAAGTTTGAAGAGCCAGATAATGAAACAGAGGATGAATTTGTATATAACCCATAAACATTTAAGTCGGATACAAGTGTCACAATGGCATTTGCAGTTGATGTTGCAACATGATTCCAACTTACTCCAGAAGCATTAATTCTTGTAGTTATGTTATTCGCAAGTCCCATTGTAAATGTTGAGTTGTTTGTGGTTGTGTCAACAGTTCCATTTATGTGATTTAGTATTCCTCCTGCATATCTAAGTGAACCACCAAGTGTAATCGTTCCAGTTGTATTAATATCAAGGTCATTTTGAATTGCAGCAGTTGTTGAAAGAAGACCTGTACCATTCATTATAATCTTTGCAGTTCCTGCACAACCAGCTGCTGATGCTGTAATTGCTCCACTTGAATAAAGAGTTCTTCCTGCTCCGTTAATTGTCAAACTTGTTGTTCCATTTAGGGATAATGTGTTTGCACTCCAGTCATCAACAAGTGTGAATGTTTTGCTTGTGCCAGCAAACTGAAGTGAAGGAACAACCTTTCCATTACTTGTTAAGTTTCCATTATTATTTGGAGCTAAAGAAAGCGCACCTGCAATTGTCATCCCTGAGTCAAGTGTTATATCACCACTAACTGTGAGCTGAGTTGTCAATGTGAGTGTACCTGTGTAACCTGTACACATTAAGTGATTACATTGTCTGGTTACTGATGAAACTGTGACACTCGGAGAAGTTGCTGATAGAACAGCAACATGGCCATCAGTTGCAGTTGGTGTAACTCCAAGAGACCAATTCCCACTTGCAGCCCATAGATTTGAAAATGTGCCAAGAAAAACATTATCCGCCATTTAATTCTTCTATTTTATTATTAACTTCAGTTATTAAAGTTACCATTTCACTAACATCTTCAGATGTAAAATCAGGATTGTTAGTCATATTATTTAGTTGGTTACTTAGAGTATCTCTTAAGTAGATAATTTGATTTACACATGAAAATACCTCCAACTTCCATTCCATTATTTGATTTCCCGTTTCATTAGGATTGTTTATTATACCCATACCTATTAAATTTAAACCCAGGCAACAATTACCCAAGTAGATGATGCAGCGTTCCATTGAAACAATAACTTAAGCATTGTTGATATAACAGTTGTTGTTGGCAATGACAATGTACCAGAAGCAGAAAAACTTGAACCCCAACTCAGTGTTCGAGCAGTTCCGTTATCAGTAATCTCAATAGAAATCAAATCTCCATGAACAGGGTTTCCAGTCAAGTTAGTTGATGCGTTTGTCATGTTAGTTGATAAACCTGTCATTGAAAATATATCTCCATTATCTGTATTAATCGTTGGGGTTGCAGAAGCTGTCACCGATACAACTCTCTTTGTTATTCTCTTATTGGTTAAAGTTTGAGTATGATTTGGTTGAACAAATATTGATGACAGGTCGGTTCCTGCTGAGAAAATTGTTGTGGCAGTTAGTGTTGTTGCGCTTATCGAATTAGATATTAAATTTCCAGTTATAGTTCCTCCAGAAATAGGTAGATAGTCGCCCGAAAATGTGATTCCTGAGGTGAGTCCAGAAAGTTCTAATAAATAATTATCTCCACTATTCTTATAAAAAATTGCAGATGTACCACTCAATGTTGCGCCAGTTGTAAATATGTCTGAAGTTGAAAAAATATTATATAGGTCAGTTCCTCCAGAAGTAATAATTTGTCCATTGAGTGTGCTGGCACTTAAACTATATCCTCCTAAGTTTACATCGGAAACTGCATTTGTATAAGAAACGTATGTAGAGGTTCCAGCCACAACGGTTACAGGTAACTCAAGTCTTGAATCTGTATTATCATCATACCTGACAGTAATTTGTGCAGATGCTGAGAGCATTACTCCATATATCTTTACAACAATTCTATCTGTTATATCTAAAAAAATATTTGATGATAAAAATGCACTAACAGTTGTTTGAATTACTGTATTAACAGATGCCTGTGTAGAGTTATCTGTTGTAGCTATTAGTGTCTCAGTTCCACCAGTTGTTCTCTTGTATATTTCTGCGTAGGTATAATAATTATTTGAACCAGCCCCCTTCTGAGTTTCATAGTGAACTGTAATATTTCCATTTGGAATAACAGTTAAGTTTGGATAGTTTTGATTTGTAGCAAATGATGCAATTAATGTAGGCGATGTTGTTACTGCAGAAGTTATCGTGGCTGTGGCTCCAGTTGTATAAACCGACAGGGCAACTGCCTGTTCATATCCAAATATATCAGAATTATTTTGACTGAACATGTATGTCTGAGTTGCGTAGCTCGCAGGATATTCCCACCTCGCATTACCACTTGCATCAGAGGTTATTATTTTTCCTTCCGAGTAAATAGAGCCATCAAGAAATGTTAGTGCTGATAGAATAGTTGTACCTGTTACAGTAACATCTGATTCAAATAATGTATTCCCAGTTACAGTTCCTCCAGAGAGAGGCAAATAATCACCTGAAAATGTAATTCCAGAGGTGAGTCCAGATAGTTCTACAGAGTAAGCGGAGGCCAGGTCATTTCTATCAAAATATATGGTAGTACCAAATAATGTACCACCAGTGGTGTAGTAATTAGCACTTGAAACTCCAGATAGATTGGAACCATCCCCATAAAATGTGCCACCAGATATGATGCCACTTATAATTAAGTCGCCAGATATTGTGCCGCCAGTTGTTGATAAGAAACTGGTTGTTAGACTACTAAAGTTATTATTAATGGTGTTCAAAACATCATCATACTGATACCCTGGGTTTGTTCTAACAACAATGTAATTTATGGCCATTTAGCTTATTTTAACTATAAATATGGCAAAATAAATAGACTTTGAGGGGTAAATTTTTGTAACATAATTATTTTTGTTTCGTATAATATAAGACTGGCAATTGAACAGTTAACGATGAGAGAATTCAGAGAAAAACTATTTATAACACTATTCACTATATCATTTTTGATAAATTTGAATCAGTGTTCCAACAAATCCGATGACTTTAATTATGATAGAGAAATGAATAAGATTGAATTCTCTCAGATAAAGTCAGAACTAAGTCTTATTAAAACAGACTTAAGGGAAATAAAGGCGATGCTATATCAGCAGAAAAAAGCCCCAGTCGTTGAGGTGAAAGAGACAAAGGTAAATAAGCCAGTAATAGTTGAACCTGTAGTTGTTGATTCAGCAACGGAGAAAATTGACACATCAACATTAAACCTTAAATGAAACATAATTTCTTTTGTTACGTATAACATAGAACAAAAACTTTCGATGGAACTTATAATACTTGGAGAAAATAAAGACCCACGCCAGGAGATTGAAATCTTCTCAAGAGATTTTGATTGTCCACATGGCTTTAACGTACTCTTGACTCGTAGAGAAAAAAAGGTTGATGGATTTATTTACACAGAGGAAGGTGAAATAACAATTTGTCATAATGTAACTGAATACCATCACTTGTGGGAATCAGAGGCGAGAGGCCACTGGAAAGACCGACTTGCTTGTGAGTCCGATATTCACTCAACTGGATATGTTCCTTGGGACATTTTTGAAGACTTCTCAAAGATAGAAGTTGTCAGGGCAGAAAAAGAACATAAAGGATTTTACGAAGAATGAGCATAGGCTGGGCTATATTTATTGCACTTGTTGTTATCAGTGTAATTTACATTGGTAAGAAAATCATTGTTCCAATGATTAAGTACCATTCAACTAAGAGGAAGTATGAAAAAGTGAACAATCAATTCATTGATGTTTCATTTGAGGAGATACATCTTAATATGGAGGATACTCTTAATAAATTTAGGGATATTGAGGAGAACCTAACCGCTGTTAAAGATATGGTCAGCGAAGAAAGAAGAGAAGAAATCCAAGAATTGGTTGATTTGACTGAAGAATTCAGATTTGAATATGACTCAATAAAAAGTGAGATTACCAAGAAAGAATTTAGAAACTCAGAATCACTTAAAGACATAAGAAAATCAATTAACAGTTTTAACATAAGACTCAATAACGACTTAGCTGTAAGAGTTAGGCAATTGTCTTCTAAGATTAGAAAAGAACAAGGAATAAAATAAAACAAGAATGAAATCTAATAAAATTTACAATAGCATAGTTAAGGAGTGCGAAAGGATTGATGCTGGTAACGGACATCGCCTGGCAAAGAAACTTACTGTTTGTGTATTGGTGGAGTTGCTCCCAAATAAGCAGAGACATATTTACGAAAGTATGACCGAAGAATTTCAGACAGCCAAGGAAATAGCTGATAAGGCTGGCATACACACCAAGGAGATTTCGCCAAATGTTGCTCAGATTAATAGTCGTGGCACATTGGTAACAGTAAAGAAAATTAAGGGGATTGTAAAATACAAGAAATCATGAAAAAGTGGGAGTATAAAACATCGCAGTCAAAGTTAACTGACACTGAACTTAACAGACTTGGAAAAGAAGGTTGGGAACTTGTTTCTCATACTGCAGTTGTAGCATCACATTTCCTTGGTGCATCAGACTTCAAACAGTATTATGTATTCAAGAGGGAGTTGAAGGATTAAGGAGCCTTGTTGAAAATATTAAAAGAAAAAATAATGAATAAGGATAAAGCAAAATTAGCTCTTGAAAATTACAAGAAGCTAACTCACCGATATTTTGTTGATGGTGAATCTGTAGTTCGCATGGGTGACTTCGTTATATTTGAAGATGAAACAACTCAATCACTTGAAGAATTTTGGAAACTTCGAGAAGGAAGTCAGTGGGATGACGGATGGGAAATTGTTGACGAGAGACGCTGGAAAACTTTCGATGATATGAAGTCACGAATTCAGATTCTTGACGAGAACTCAAGGAAGTGGGGACAAAGAACAAATCCTGAAATTGAAAACTTTGATGACTTCTGCTGCACCTTTGACTCCAAGGCAGTCGAGCGACTTGTTTACATTGCAATGGATGAATATAAGATGCAGGAGCGTGCAAGAGAGCAAATAAAGAATAAAGAGTTATTCACAGATGAAAAACTTGAGGAAATGTTTCTGGAGGGTATGAAGAGTAAGTGGAGCCACTGCTTCATAGATGGGAAGTTAATTCAACGACCAAGTGGCTTAGAAGATGAACTCCAGGCCAAGATTGCTGGAGCTAAGATGGTTCTGGAAAAATTAAACATTCGTAGCATATATGAATGAAAGTGTGTATATTTGTCCAAATTTTTAGATTAAAAATGGAAGATACCACAGAAGATTTTATAGAAATTAAAATAAACAACTTCATAAAAGAGTCGCTTGATTACAGTGACCAACAAATAGCAGAACTCCAGCTTCAACAGAAGATGTCCATAGTTGAAATGCGTGATAAGGCAAAATGGGATGAGTTTAGAGAAGGACTTAGAAAACTTGGTTATATAATTTGATTAAAAATGTACACACCAGAAAAAATAATAAGTGAACTCGGAATTAAGGAAGAGATAAAAGATTTATTCTAAAATCCATAAAAATCCTTTGTATTTTTTATTTTCTTTAATAGCCCTTGTAATTGGTCCATTGTTTTTACATCCAAATGAATTCATAATTTCTCTAACATTTTTCCAGGTTTTTATATAACCTCCATTGGAATCAATTTGTTTAATATTAATATATTCTTTAGTTTTTGGATTCCAATTACCAATTTTATTAATCCTTTTTATTACTTCATTTTTATTTAGTTTATCTTGATTAAAATAAAAACCATTTGATTGCTTACATTTTCCATTTAATACAAATCGTATAGAAACTGGCTTTATACCCAAGGCATCAGCACACCCTCTAATACTATCCCACTTTTTTATGAAACATCCATCTAAAGAATATTGATAAATTGATTTTTTAGTATATGAAGCCACATTTTTGCTATTTACATTATTTTCCATAAATATTTTACTGATAAAGCTTCTGCTTATATTTAACTTCTTACTTATTTCTCTTGTCGTTTTATTTTGCTCATAAAGCGCTATTACCTGTGGGGCTATATTATCTCTAAATTTTTTGTAATTAGCTTTTAATTTTAATTTATGTGATTCAGTTGGTTTGTATCCAAAGTTACTATCAGCTACTGGTCTACCATTATACCCATTTTTAAAAGAATCAAAATAATCAATATAATATTGTTCTCTCGCTATACAATTATTTGGTTCACACTCTTCTAAAACTTGAAATGATATTTTACTTTCTCCATGTTTATTAAAAGCATTTTGTAATGCTGGAGAATGATGTTTGTTATTTCTTAACATGTGAATATGTTTCTTCCATCTGTTGTAAAATCCATTTCCGCTTTTTATTTTTGAAGAATTTGCTGAAGCACTTCCTATGTACACTTTTTTACCACCATCAAAACTAATAGTATATACTCCAGTTGTAGAAGGGAAAATCGGTAAATCTTTAATTTTAAATTTTTTGTTCATTTTATTTTTCTTATAAATAGTAAATAAAATCCAAAAGGGTATGTTGCTACATTTTTTTTGTATATTTGTTAAATGAAATATTCTGCAGAAACTATTATTAAAGAATTAGATATAAAAGAAGAAATTATTTGTATCTATAGCTATGGTTCACAAGTGTATGGTACTGCATCTGAGTACTCAGACCATGACTATGTTCTGGTGGCAAAGAATTCAATTCTTGACAGTGGTTCATTTAAGAATAACGCTGTATCAAACAAGGACTATACAATCCAAGGAACCCTCTATTCAAGAGGTGGGTTTACTGATGCAATCAATAATTACGATATGCCAGCCATGGAGTGCTTATCACTTGCTCCAGAGCAAATCGTTCTTAAGAAGTGGCCATTTAAGATTCAGCGTTGGAATACCAACGAAATGGTTAAGAAGGTCATAGAGAAGGCATCTGCATCCAGGCACATAGCTGACCAACAGGCTAAGAGTGGCTCTGAGGATAGGGCCAAGAGAGGTATGTATCATGCTCTTAGAATTTTGATGTTTGGAAATCAGCTCAAGGAACATCAAAGGATTGTTAATTTCACTGAGTCGAATGAACTACATCGCAAGATGATGGACATTGAAGATGAGGAATTTGATACAAGGGACTTTTATACCCTGTTTGATGAGCTGTCAGCAAAGCTTAGGTCTTGAAACATTTTTTGATACATTGCGTATAATACATTGAAAGAGCGCTCGGTTAGCCAGAATCAGCAACACAAAGGAAAGGACCACTGAGTCCTGCTGAGTCGGATTAGTCAACCCATCGTGCGTGTTCGGACGAACTTGCGCTCTTTTTTTTGCATCTTTCCAAAATTATATTTATCTTCGCTTCAATATGTCAAATTTTGAGGTTATATTATCTATCGGTATTGTATTCATATCAATATCAGCACTTCTTGCTATAAGATATTTTCAGACTGCCTATTATGATATGGGTGATATTTGGCTGAGAGACATTAAAAAAATCGAGAAATTAACCTCAGAAGGTGTTTTCGATAGCATCCTGAATGTTCATAAGTTCAATGAATGGTTTGTTAACAATAAGAATCCTGATATTTACGCAAACGCAGGCATTTACTTAAGACTTGATAAATTATGCGTAAGTCACATCGAAGATTATATTTGGGATATAACTGATGGTGTTTTAGATATTGACAACTTCAACAAGAAAGTTATAAAGGATTTCGAGATAGAGATAAGAAGCAATTGGAAAAATCAGCTGAGAGCAAAATGAAAGAGAAAGATAAAAATAGAATCGAGATTGAATTTAAGTACATCCAGCTCATGGAGGACGTAAAAACTAACGAATACTACACAAGAATAAATCTCACAAACAGAACAAATGTGTACACCTGCAAGAATGGTCACCTGACAAAGACCAGGGATATAGATGCTGGAGTTACACCGTTCATGCATGAGTGTAAGACGTGTGGAGAAATTGCAACAAGTTCATTCTACACAGATACACACCCAGAGCTACAGCCAGTACAGGAGTGGTATAGACCAAGCCTGGAAGAAGTCTTGAGAATGAGCGAAGGAATGAGAGAACACATTCTTAGTGGTGGTCTTGATGTAAGAGATATTAAATAATTGAATCATGGATAAAGAACTAAAAACAAAGCACCCACTTGTAATTGGAAAATGCGCTAAAGATAGCGAAGAAGGAGATGGATACACAATCTTCAAAAACACAGATGAAGAACTTGTAAAAAAAATTAAATCTGTAACAATTCCAAAAGACACATGGATTGAAGATGGTGGGTTCATGTCAAATGGTGCCGAAGGAGTTTGTAGAGTTGATAAAAAATTAAATGATGAACAATTCTTGTGCATTGATGAGCATGGAACCTATTTTATTAAGGAAGCTGATTCTTTTTCTGAAACAAATAGGAGAGACCTTCTTCAGAAGATAAATGAAGAATTTAGTTCTGCAAAAATATTGAACGATAGTCTCGGACCACTTTATACATACGATGGATATGGAACTGTAAAGTTCTTGATGTATGATGAATACCTTAAGAATGCGTGGTCAGACTACAAGGAGAATGAGGATAGAATTCACGAAATGCATCGACCATATGACTCCATGGGTAGAGTTTATGCTGTTGAGACTGGAATTTACTTAGACACCTATAGTGGAATTCATGTTTCCTATGGAGAAATAGATACTCACGGAATGTTTTGCCACATTAATGAAGACGGGAATGTTGTAAACAGAGATTATAATTGCGACATCGAAGAACTTTATCTTGGAAAATCGCAAAAAACACGTCAAGACCTGGTAGAAGAAATCTTAAAAAAAATACCAGATGTAAATTATAAGTTTGCTGGCAATAGATGGTATTCTAAAAAAGTTGCATTCATTCTTGAGGTGCCAGAAGAAGAAACAAAAAGAGAAGAAGTTGGTGGAGCAGACCGAGGAATTTTAGCATTCAGTCTTCATGAGCTTAGTCATACAAGTGGAGATACATACAAGTCACACGGTCTAAAGGCAACTGCTCCAAAGAAAACAATTGATGTTAAGAGAGACCATATTCTTGCTCAAATTTTACCAATTATAAATAGCTTGGAATTTGGTGGAGAAAAGATAAACATCGGCTCTTACATTGATATGACTGTGACTGAGATTCCAGAAGAAGCTCCAAAGAAAAGGATTCAAAAAACCAAGATTGATGAATCAAAATTTGAAGTATTTGATTTCACAACAGAAGATTCAAGGGAGGAATATTTTGATGATGATAGTTCTTTTGATAAGATTATTAAGGCTGCAGAAAATTTCTCTAATGGAATTGACCAAGGCGCAAGTGAAACTATCATAATTGACTCCATATATGAATTGATGAATAATCATTATTGCTTACCAAGTTGCTCTTACAGCAAGGGTGAGAAGGAGCCAAATCACAGCAAGTATAAAGGATTAATCAAACTTCCATACGGAGTTAATGTGCAGTTTAAAGTAGCCGAGGGTGATGCTGTAGAAATTACATGGGCTCACTCTATTTACGAGACTGAAATAGTTAATGTGGAAATAATTGACTAATATTAAATGAAGCACTTAGAAAAAATATTGGATAAGTATGTTTGGGTGGCCAGATAGGGGAGGTATTGCCTTTGGAGTTAGAAGAGTCAAAGACAAGCTTGAAGTTTTCTCTGAAGACTATGATTTTGAGTGACGGTTTTTATAATTGAAACATAATTCATTATTTTGCGTATAAGTAAGCGATGAATAGTGAATCCATACCAAAATATCGCTACTACAATTCTGGCTCAGCTCTCGGTGTCATAGGAATTCCAATTGATTCTATTGCCCATCAAGATGGAGAGCACACATTTCTTCCTGGCAGAAAGCCAGAATACCAGTGGATTAGAACAGCAGACCTATTTGATACACGTGAGGAAGCAGAGAAGTCTTCTGTAGCAACTTTTTTTACAACTTTTAGTACATGAAAAAATACCTACAAACCTTTAAGGGAAATGAAGACCACATCCGACTCAGACGATGGGGTTTCTCAATTCTTACAATGCTATTTGCTTTGCTCGTAGCTATGTTTAACGCCTCCAATCGAACGTTTGCAAACACAATATTCGACTACACAATCTTGGCACTTCTGTTTGCTATTGGTGTTGGAGTTGTTCTGGCATTCGTTTGCGACTCACTCTTTGGTGTCGCAAGACCATCACCATTGTTTCAGATAAAGCCGAGTGATGTTATTTCATACTCCGAGCTTCCAAGTGTATCAAAAGTTCTAACTCAGGAGCAAATTGACAAGGCCAATGACTTTTATAATGGTCACAAAAGTCATGTCACCAAGATTATGGCAGAGACAAATGTAGCCATTGATGTCAGTGGCTCAGATAAGCTTAACCCACAATTATGGAAGCCTGGGCACTGGCTTTGGTTCTTTAATTGGCAAAAATCATAAAATGAAAAAGTTTGTAGAAATAAGAAAAGGAGATACCATCTTCTCTTATAGTGAGTGTGAAGATTTGTTACTCAAGGATATTGTGAGAAGCATTACAAAAACACCCACACATGTCTACTTAAACCATGCGCTCCTTGAAAAGGGTGAATCTCTTGGTGAATACGGACAGATGACAGAAGAGGGCTACCGAGTTTTTTATGCTACAGATAAAAATTTATTGACTCCATTAGTTCGCAATAATATTCAAAATAAAATTGAAGAACTTGAAGAAATGGTTAATAACGCAAACAAGAAAATAAGCGAATATAAGAAGAAGCTTGAAGAACTTTTGTAAATAAAAATTATAATGGAAACAATTAAACCAATCCAAGATAGAGTTAAAGAAACCATCAGAGATGTGAAGGACTTTCCAAAGCCAGGAATCACCTTCAAGGACATCACACCAGTTCTTAAGGACCCACAACTTTGTGAGGCCATTGCAACAATGCTTCATCTTGAAATTGTATCCAAGGGAATCAAGGTTGATGCAATCGCAGGAGCTGAGAGTCGTGGATTCTTCTTCGGATTTCTTCTTGCCAACAAGCTCAGGGTTCCTTTCATTCCAATCAGAAAGCCTGGAAAGCTTCCATTTAAGACGGTGAGCATCGAATATGACCTTGAGTATGGCTCAAGCAAGATTGAGATGAATGAGGATGCAATTGAGCCAGGATGGAATGTCCTGATTCATGATGACCTCTTGGCCACAGGCGGAACTGCAGCGGCCACAGCGGAGCTTATAGAGCGTCAGGGTGGAAACATTGCAGGATTCTACTTTGTTGTCGGACTTAGCTTTCTCAAAGGAGAAGAAACACTTAAGCCATATTCACAAAACATTTTTTCACTCGCAGAATATTAAGGAAAAATACTTTAAAAATATGGTTGCAAATAAGTCTGAACTCATAGCTTTGTCCAAGGAGATTGCCAAACTGGAGGCAAAAAGGAAATCCATTATATTAAATACAATGAATGGATTAAAAAAAACTGTGCCACAGTGGGCATGCGAATTGCCATTGAAAGATTTTAAGAAAGCTTTATTAAATCTATTTATAGAGTCTTACAATAATAGACATGGAAAGGATTATTTCACTTGGGGAAGTACAGATGATATACAGGATGATTTTGAGTGGTATGTAAAGAAAATGATTGAAGAGGGGGATGAACACCAAGAAACAATAGAAGAATATCATAATGGTGAAAATATGTTTTACTACCTTCCTGATATTCATAGATTTTTCTATCTCAAAACTTTTAGAATGAGTTCTACATCAAGAAGTTCTCACAAGACGGAAAAGTATGATGTTAATAAAAATGGTATGTTGGTTTATAGTTATAGTGGAACTGCATATCATGGATTTGGTTCGGTGGATGATTCAGTTCAACAGGAATTGATTATGGATATTGATAAAATGATTGTGGTTGATTACACAGACTCTACAGATGAATACAGTCCAAGGGATTCTGGCATTCATAAAATAAAAACAAAATTTTTGGATGGATGGGTAGATTTTGCCAAACAAGTAGCAATATCAGAAAAAAATAATAAATTATATAGACTTAAAAAATAATATGAAACAAAAATTATTTATCTTAATATTAGCCGCTGTAATAACCCTTTCGTTGTACTTCACCTTCCACGACCACTCAAATGTTTTTAACGAGAGTAGTGAGTATTCAAAGAAAGAAAATAGAGTAGATTTTCTTGCGGTAGTTGAATTTGGTAAAGTTCACAAAAAAATTATTTTTAAGGACGTACTATTGATTGATGTAGTTATGATGCTTTCATCTTTGAATCACGAAGCGCCAAATAGAAGGTCAACTGCAGAAGTTCTTTATTTAATAAACAAAAATTTTCCAATTATAGAAATTGAAGTTGATGAAAGATTTTTTATAAACTAATCAAAAAACACATGAGTACAAATCAAAAATAATATGAGCGGAATTGACTTTAAGAAAAAGTATGAGATAGGCTTTCCAGTATTTGAACGCCTATTCAACATGGACTCCAATTCGCTGAAGGAACTTCTTCAGAGAATATGTGCATCACACCCAGATGTTAGTGTCCTTAAGGAAGGAAGTGTTAAGAAGGAAATCTGTGATGATAGGCCACAGTCAATAACCATTAGCTATTACTCATCATTCAGTATAACTCCATTCGGAATTAACTATAAGCCTGAACATGGAGGCGGCTCAACAGTTGTTGAGTTTAACGAATTCTTTAAGCTTGATTAAAAAACAATATTATGTATAATTTAATTAACTCTGCAGCTAACAACGAATCAAACAAATCTCACACTTTTTTTATTGACGGAGATTTGTTGCAAATGTCTGAACAAAAAAGATTCCTACAATCCAGAGGATTCAATGTTCAACAAAACAATGTATATCCATGCCTTAGACAAGAAGATGTAGAAAGGGCCTTGAAGCTTATTTGGGAGAATCGTGTAGAGGGATGGTGGCACTACGAGGAAAAGTACGTAGAGCTTGGAATATGTACCAAAGAAGAATTTTGGGCACGACTTAATAATAGCGTTAAAAGAAATGAGGGAAGAATCTAAAAAAATAATCGAACTGGCTAATGAGTGCATTAAGTTGGTAACTCCACGTCCAGAAAAAATACGTGATACAAAATACCAGGAAGAAATTGCTGTCATTTCAAATATAAAGGCAATAATTCAAGAAAGTAATGACATCTCAACAACAACACTCATTCATCTGGTTAACACACTTAGGTATTTTATGCGAATTTACAATCGTGGTGCAAATCAGGATGGTGAAATTGATGACCTATTCTCTGAACTCGGAGAAGACTTAAGAAGAGTCAAGGAAAAAGAAATCCGTCAACAGTGGATTCAGCTTATTGGACTTGAAAAGGTGAGGATGCTCGAAAAAGATTATCAAGTTAAGTACAGCGAGAAAGGGAAGGCTGTATATAAGACAAACGAAATTGAAATCAATTTTCTTGAGACAGATAACAAGCAGGATACTGTAATTTTCTTTTCTCTATGTTATAATTTTGATGATAGAAAGTTTATCACAGAGGATTGCATCAAAGGAGGTTATTGTGACACCTATCAACAAGTCAAGGAGCATAACCTCTCAGAAAAGGATAAGATTATCGGTAATAACTTTCAATTCGTTTATTTGCCTTAAAAAGATGACCATTGCTCAAAAATTTAAGAAAGATAATCCAAAAGTCTATAAGAAAGCCTACGAAATCGCTGGAGTAACTGCCAAGGCTGGAGGAGATGCACTTAAGACTCTTAACAGTGGAAATATAATTGTAATTGGAAAGCACCTTGTTCCTGTAATAGCAGACCAGCCAGGTGCCGAGCAAAAGATAAGAGAGCAGTACGCTCAATTCCTTGAGAAGAAGAGGCAGAGGAGCCTTCGGATAGTTGCAAATAGAGTTAAGGAGCTAAGCAGAAGAAGAGAAAGCAAGGAAATTCTTATTCTCAATCCAGACCTATCAATTAAGGAGAGATTCACTGGAGGACCAGCCAAGTTCGCAAGAGAACATGGAATCAGTGAGGGAACAGTTAAGTCATATCTCTCAAGAGGATATAAATACAAGAGCCTTACTGAGAAAAAAGAAGACAGCCTGATTTATTGCTATACCGATGACTATGATGCATATGTCAAGGCCAAGGGGGTTATCTTACCAGAAGTTGATAAGCCCGACCCCAATCAACTTAAATTGGAGTTCAATGTGGATGTTAAATTCACCAGCAGCAAGATTAGCAAAATATTGCCTCAGCTGATTAAGAAGGGATATACAGTGGATTATAATGGAGTTGTTAAGAATCCAGAAGGAAATATTATAGTTGGCTCTATTATAGAAGGTGAGGGATTCCGTAAGTTTAGTATTCGAACAGAATCAAACTCATCCTATCCAATAAGAGTTCATAAGCTTCAGGCATACATTAAGTTCGGAGATGAATCACTTAAGAGCGGAGTTGTTGTTAAGCACATCAATGGAAATACTCTTGATAATAGCTATGACAATATATCTATTGTGCCAAAGTCAATCGTCAGACCAAAAATTCCAGTTAAGCAAAATAGAGCAGGAATTCCAGCTGAAGTAGGTGAGAAAATCATGGCTGATAGAGCAAATAACCTGAGCTATAGAAATCTTGTTGCTAAGTATGGAATTCCTAAGACAACCATCATAGACTTTGTTGCCAGACAAAAAAATACCCCAGTGACCGACCAAGTAGCCGAACAACCGACCAACCAAGCTGAGCAGGCACCACTATTCGATATTGATAGAGAGGACCTGTATGAGTATGGCAGACCTGAACTCAATGAGAGAACCAGGAGCAGGCTCACTGAGATTTCTAAACTTGGAATGAGTGAGGTTGGATATGCCAACTTCGGAATCAGAGGAGTTATGTCTGGACTCTTCATAGAGCGAATTTGGTCAGACTCCGATGAGGTATTCAGGGACTATATTGATTGGGTTAAGGGGCTTATTATTGAAAAACAATTGTAAGTCTATTTAAAACTTTGACTCTTTTAAAATGAAGATAAATGAAAAAAAATAAGTCAAAAAATTACTGGACCAAAGATAAGTGTAAAATCACCGCTATTAAATTTAAGAGAAGAAGTGATTTTAGAAAAAAACACCCTGGAGCTTATAATAGTTGCTTTGTAAATAAGTGGCTTGATGAAGTTTGTTCTCATATGGGGAAGGTTAAAAATAAAAATAATTATTGGACAAAAGAAAGATGTCTAAAAGAATCACTTAAATTCTCCACAAGAAACGAATTTCAAAAAAAATGTTCAAAAGCTTATGGTAAAGCTCAAAGAAGTGGTTGGTTAAAAGAAATTTGTTCTCATATGGTTGAAATTAGAAAACCAAATGGATATTGGACAAAAGAAAGATGTCGAAAAGAAGCGTTGAGATTTACGTCAAGAGTAGATTTTCAAAAAGGAAGCAAAACCTCATATTCAACAGCTTCAGACAAAGGTTGGCTTGAAGAGATTTGTTCACATATGGTTGAGCTTAAAAAACCAAGAAATTATTGGACAAAAGAAAGATGCCAAGCAGAAGCGCTTAAGTTTAATTCAAAAATTGAATTTAGAAATAATTCATCATCCTGCCATTCAATAGCATCAAACAAAGGTTGGCTTGAGGAGATTTGTTCACATATGACAGAACTCCAAAAGCCAAATGGATATTGGACAAAAGAAAGATGTCGAAAAGAAGCGTTGAGATTTACGTCAAGAGTAGATTTTCAAAAAGGAAGCACCTGTTATAAAAGCGCTCGAAAAAATGGCTGGCTAAAAGAAATCTGTTCTCATATGCCATATAAAACAACTTCTCAAAAAAGAAAAATTTATGCTTTTGAGTTTTCTGATAATTATGTATATGTTGGCTTATCTTATAATGTTAATGTTAGAAAATCGCAACACATTACAAGTGATAGTTCTCCAGTTAAAAAACATATTATTTCAAACCCTGAAATAAATTATGAATTTAAAATATTAAGCAATTTTATTGATGTTGATAAAATTATAGATTTAGAAAAATTATTCATAAAAAAATATAAAGATAAAGGGTTTAAATTACTTAATTCCACTTGTGGGGGTGAACTTGGAGGCTCCAGATTATATTGGACAAAAAAAAGATGCCAAGCAGAAGCGCTTAAGTTTAATTCAAAAATTGAATTTAGAAATAAAAATTTAACAGCTTATTCATCAGCATATAGAAGAGGCTGGATTGATGAGATTTGTTCTCATATGGTTGAAATTAGAAAACCAAGAAATTATTGGACAAAAGAAAGATGTCGATTAGAAGCGTTGAGATTTAAAACAAGAACAGATTTTTCAAACGGAAATCAAAGCAGTTATAATAGGGCTAAAGTAAATGGTTGGCTTGAGGAGATTTGTTCTCATATGGTTGAACTTAGAAAACCAAATAGATATTGGACAAAGGAAAGATGCCAAGCAGAAGCACTTAAGTTTAATTCAAAAGCAACTTTCTTAAAAGGTAGTCCCTGCTGTTCCAGTGCTCGAAGAAATGGTTGGTTTGAAGAGATTTGTTCTCATATGGTTGAGATTAAAAAACCAAGTGGATATTGGACAAAAGAAAGATGCCAAGCAGAAGCGCTTAAGTTTAATTCAAAAACTGAATTTAAAATTTCATCAGCATATACAATCTCCAGAATTAATGGATGGCTTGATGAAATTTGTTCTCACATGAATCGAAAAAATACTAATTTATTTAAACATAATCCCTAATCTTACGTATAACCCTAAAGAATAGTCAAGATTCTAATTATGGAAAATATAGAAACAAGAGAAGGAGTTGTTGTAGAGTTACATGGAGAATTTTGGGGCGAGCAGCGACCAGGATGCCACTTAGGATTAAGAAGTTGGGGTCCAGTCGAAAATGCGACCATATACAACCCAGAACTCTATAAGAAGCCAACAGACATAACCCACGACCCTGACAAAACTGGTTTTTATAACCCAGAATTCGTAGAGCTATCAAGACCAGGAGTTCAGCTTATCCCAGTTAAGAAGACCATTAAAACATCATTCTACTTCACCTTACCAGATTCATATAAGCTGGAAGAAACAAAATAAGAGAGTCAATGAAAACCAAGGAAGAACTTGACGAACTATCCCATCAGCAAATCGAGGACCACAGACGTGAAATCCTCTTAGGGAAATTGACAAACGACTCATGGCAATACATGATGGAGCTTGAGTATTATCAGAAAACCCGCTTCAAGGAAAAAGAACAAGAAACATTCAACAGGTGGAAATCAGAGGTAGAAAACGCTATAGCCCAGGGAAAGGACATCACCACAGACATTGAGCTATCCTCAAAGGCATTTATTACCTCCAAGGGATTTGATACCATGTACGAGATTAACTTGAGTTCCTACCTTGATAAGATAGGAGAGTTTAAATTTATAAAAATTAAGTAGGTATGAATAAGGCAGACTTTATAATGGCAGTTGCACATGAGGTTAAGACCCTAAGGAAACTCGCCACCAAGCGAGAGATTGATAATCTTAACCTTGAATTATTCAACCCAGAAGCTGCAGATAGTTGCATCTATGGTCAAATGACTGGACACTGCGCAAGCAAGAGAGCCAAGAGGCTTATGGATAGGGCTTGCATCATTGTTACAAAAGATGGAGGAGCAGACGAATTTATTAATTCTACATTCGCCAATAAAAAACATCTTATCAACGGAAAAAATGAAGGTCAAGGTTGGAAAGATGAAGGAGGTTCAAGTTTCTTCAGTAGAGATTATTCCCACCTATCAGCACTTGAAGCCTATATCTGTATGAAGGGTGCAAAGGTGAAGAACATCTATGCATTTCTCAAGGGTGAGAAGAAAGAACTTGTGCTATAAAAGACTAAGTATGATAAATGAGAAAATAAATTTCAACACCATCAAGGGTCTGCAGAGTGGATTATTCTGTATGCACGTAACTGGTAATTCTAAGGAAAGAGATTCTTTCGCTAAGAAGCAAATGGCCAGTCTTATAGAGGATGGTAAGATTAAGAGATTTATTAGACCAGCCCCAAGAAGTGCAAGATACAGAATTGACTGGTATCACGCACCTCACATCAAGACAGAAGATGATTGTCTTGACCTTAAGTATGAATATACTTGGGGACAAGCACTTGAATATTTATTCAAACATGGAATGGATGAATCATTCAATCCAATGGACCTAAAGGAAAAAGGAAAAGAGTTTGAGTTTGGTGACTTCACCCTTTGCTACGCACCTTTCTCTAAGGGAAAAAATGGCATAGAGGAGTTTTATCAGTTTTCTTTAGGAAAGAGTAAAATATTTGGCTCTGGATACTACCTTAAGTTTAAAGGAGAAATTGATAAGAAAAAACTTCAATCCCTCATCTCCTGGTAAACTTTGTGTAGACGAAGATGGTAGAGACTTCTGGAGTAGCAGAGCAAATGTTGCAACAATTCACAACACTTTTAGTGATGTAATTTATCAGGTTAGACATTATGTTGTGCATTTTAATCTATCATAAGCAAATATGAAGACAATATTGAGAGCCAACGTAACCGCCAAGAAAATTAAGTTCGATAACGGGATTGCCTGGCAAGTTGGTCAGGAAAAGTTTAAGTACGGTTGGGCACTAATCAAGGCAACTGACGGAAGATTCTTCGATTGTCTCTACACTCCAGAGGGAATTGAGCTCGTGGGTGACATCATTAAGATTTCTTCTGGTCGTGGAGGAATAGATATTTGCTTTCAGCCACACGGTGGTCAAGTAACACGCAAGCAAGCTGACACATGGTACAGAGAGCACCACATGAAGTTCTCCAAGGATGATAAGCATCACTACGGAGACGTTCACTCTGTAACCTATAGGAACCCCACATCTAAGACAGGTAGGCTAAGGACAGACCCTTGCTATGGAATCAGCATCCAGCATGAGGTTAATGTTATTGTCGTTAGGAAGAATGGCAAGAGACCTACAATGTCAATTCCAATTGATAGTGTGGTTGAGCGGCACCTCTATACTTATGATGCCAGCGGCAATAGAGTTGAGAAGAATCCGTTAGAGATTATTGAGAAGTGGAAGTGTAGGGAGAGATAGGGAAATTACTTCTTGCCCTTGTCCTCACTCATGATTCTCCTGGTCTCCTGAAGAATTATTTCCCTGACCTCAGCGAGTGACATTCTATTCTTAGAAACCTTGTCTATGAGCTCCATTGTCCTCTCCACACCGTCAATGAATCCAATGCACTCATCTCTGTTGTGACCCTGACTTATGTAGTTATCTATTAGAGCCTGTTGTTGTTCCTTTGTGATTAGCATAGCTGAAGTATTTATAATAAATATCCCAGAAAATCCCTATTTAGATTTCCTTATTTAAGACCCCTATCATCTGGGGAGACTTGTGAATTTCACATTGGCTCCTCAAGTTGTTCACATGGGGATAATTATTATTTTTGTACCCTATAATTTTGGATACAGAGTTTTCCTTGAGGGATAATTCTTAGTTACCAGATAGGGTTAATTCACCTGCCAACGTTTGCCAATTTTTTACCTTTGTTGTCTTTTGCTTAAGGGATAACTGCGGGGTAATTTGACCCCCTGGACAGGGTAATTTATCCCTATTTACCCCCAGGGAGAGGCAGGGAAAATTGGCGTATTTTTTACGTGATAATTTGGTAGGGAGAGACAGGGAAAATCTAAGGGGAGATTTGTGGTAGAAAGTGGGGGGAAAAATATCACCTAAAAATCGAGTATTTAGGGGGTGCCTGAGGGGGCGATGAGAGCACTTACTAAGGGTGCTTTTGCTGATAATCAGCACTTTAGGTATGATAATTGCTGTTTTTGGGTAGTTTTATATTGAGTGCCGTTCGTCCCACATTTTCCCACCCCCTGACACTCAAATTTCTCAACCATCGAAATTTCCAAAATTTAGGCGTTTTCTAAATTTAGAAAAAAGTGATGTGCCTAAAATTAGAAAACTTAGGGGCCTTCGGCACGAGCCAAGGATTGCTCCTGGAGATGGCCAGAAGAGCCCCAAAAGTTTTCAAGTGTTGACACACAGGAATCATGGGAAAAAACCTGATAGAAAATCTAATGAAATTCCGTTAGGATTTGGGCGCATGGCAGTGGCCCATACCGAGTGGTGCCAGGCGCTTAGCGCAAGGTCCTTATCGAGTGGCTCCCAACTGGGCTCAAGAGATTTGTTTATTATGTCAACATTACTTTTTCATATCACTACAATTTTAAGGTTCAAGTATCATGTACTATGTTATACGTAACCCATAGGAAAATGTTTCAACCAAGAAGTGGCAATCGTAAAAATCACAAATGATTGGTAATTTTTATTTAGACTAAATCTAAATAAGGAGGTAGGAAAATATAAGGCAGGCTGGAGCTTGCCTATCAAACTTCAGCGCAGGCTGGAGTCCACCCTCTGCGAAGCCCCTGGCCTCGAACCCGTCTCGATTTCTCACCGACACAACTCTTACAAATGGAATCGTAAAAATCACAGCTGGACAAAAAATAATCCTGTAAGTGTTTTACTTGACGAACTGGTGCTTATGTCTGGACCAGCCAGACATAAAAAAACCCACAGTCAAGCTGTGGGTTTCAAATCTTATATCTTGTTTATTTTTTCTTTCCTCTGGAGTGTCCTGGCACCTTATCACCAGACAGATAGTGCTTGAATGGGATTCCTTGTTCAGGAGTTATCTCACCCAGAATTCTATCTACGTCTTCTGGCCCTACATTGTGGAATGAAAGGGTTGTGAATGTTTTTGTCTTTGCGACAAATGTTCCAGGCTTCTCCTTTGACCTAACGTCAACCGATTCACGCTTAGCATCTTTAACATGTACTGTCAGTCTCATTTGATTTTTTAGTTTTTAATTGAATGTTTCAAATTTATAAAGAAAAAAAGAGATTGCCAAACAAAAGCCTAACAATCTACTCAGATACTCATTATACGAAAAAAAGCCTGAAGATGTTTCAGGCCTTAATCAATTTTTCAAAATTTCATTATGGCTTAAGCTGCCATCGTCCTGAGCCAAAGAGTATCTGGTTACCAATTCCAGTTCCCCATTGAAGTGTTGAACCAGCCACAACGGTCTTATCAAAGAAGTACGGAGAGCCAGGTGCAGTATTCTTTACTTTAATTGTATAGGTCGAATCGTTATACAAGTACACAGACCCATAGTAAGTAGTTGAAGACGGTGCTTGGCTATCTGTTGTCAGCTGAATGGATGTCTTCAGCTCTCCAGACAAATAGACCTCCATGTAGGCGTAGTCATTAGCTGACGGAACGCAGAACAAGTGGTCACCACCTGTAGCAATCGGTGTGGGCGTTGGTGTCGGAGTCGGTGTAGGCGGCTCCTCTTTTTTGCATGAGGCCAGCATTAATGATGCTGTCAAAATAAAAATCAGGTGTTTCATAGTTTATCGGTTTTTAGTTTAAAGTTTAACTTCTTTGTAGAATTCCACCCTGGAATTCGCAATATTCAATTTCTTTAGCTCCTTGTTGGCAGCCTTGTCATCTGGAGCAATAATGCTGGAGTAATGTCCTCCTTCGGCCAACACCTTATAGAGTCTTTGACCATTCTTTGAGAGAGAAACAAAGTCGCTCTCAAAATAGACATGCTCATCAGCTCCAATTAATTTCTTCAGTTCATCTGGCTGGGTATCGTAGTGGGTGTTCTTCCCAATGAAATCAACCATCTTTGTAAACTTCTTCATCTTCCGAATGTTGTCCGTCCGAATCTCGAAGTTCATTCCGTACCATTTATTCTCACCAATGTTCTGCTGGAAGGTTACAGTTCCGAGTGGCTCAAGGTGGTTCTTCCCTCCGTATCTTGAGTGGAGAATCTCAATGGTCATCATGTTGTACTTACCACTTGTGTTCGTTAAGGTTCTTACTGGTGTATTCTTCATGTCTCGTTTTTTGGTTGGTTACAATGCTCTTACAAAT
>JACCDG010041709.1_pt1 | contig 35911 bp, 58 predicted proteins | sample 7442471 | NCBI WGS metagenome assembly JACCDG01 (sample SAMN15323444, study PRJNA562643) | freshwater metagenome | isolation source: river surface water | place: USA:Blue River Watershed | collected 2017-08-17 | reverse complement strand
GTGCCAGGTACAATTGGAATTGAAATATCGACTTCGTTTTGCTGAAAGTTAAAATCCTCAGCTAAATCCAAAAGCACTTCATTTAATGTATTAAAAATCAACAACGCTAAGCCAGTGATGCTGGCAAATGAAGATGCTGAGGTGTAGCTCTCACCCAAATTACTCTGGACTTTATTCAAAAGCTCTAGTGCGGTTGATTTTGCCATTTTTAAACTCGCAGTGCCGTCTTTAGACGACCATATCTGTCTTTTTGTTTTTGCTCTTTTAAATATTGCACGTTCTCTTTTAGAACATCGAGCAAATCATCATTTGGCATAGCCTTGACGACTTGCTGTAAAAGGTTTCCGATTGTTTTGACGTTGTCATTGACCACTTCCAAGCCATTTTGTTGAGGAACAGTCTTGATTGAGGCCTTGATCTCCTCAAGCTTGCCAATCAGGGCGCTCAAATCCGCCTCTTTAGCCTTTGGCAGTTTGACAATTGGATTGACGGTAATCTTCAAAGCCTCTTTGATGTCCTTGATTTGTACAATTTCTCGGTCGATCAGTTTTTTGATCTGCTCCAAAACTTTTTCGAAGTCATTGTCATGGTTTTTCAGGTGCTCTAATCGTTGAAGCGCCTTTAAAATCTTCAAAAATACCTCGCCTTGGTTCTTCAAGGTGTTCCAAATCATACGAATATGATCTGTTTCGTCTTGGATGGCCGCCAAAGTGGTTCTATTTTCTTCAACGGCATAACGCGGGACTGCTCCGCCTGTGTCCCAGATGACAAGGAGCTGAGAAAATTGGTCATAATCAATGTTTGCACCATAGATGCCTGTCCCTGTGCCGTATTCAACAACCCCAGAGGTCGATCTGGCCGTCTTAATCGTTCCGTCGATGTTGTAAATTGTATATCCGACGGTTGTGAGGCCGCCATTGGATTGACCGAAGTTGACTATGTGAATTTTTGCTGACATTATGTCGCTAACCCCACTTTAACTGCGTGTTTGTAACATTCCATCATGCGAATCTCGTCGATCTCAGCTCTTTTAATCGCTTCTTTCTCTTGATGGCGCAAATATCTTTGATGGTAGTCATCGCAATGCGAATTTCCGCAGTGCAAAGGCTCAAGAACCTTATCGACATTCATGTTGTCGATGTTTCTAGCCTTAATCCACTTGGCTGCATCATCTTGTGCCCAATGAAACCAATTCCCACAATAGATGCAACGCTTATCACCATAGAGCTTTTGCTTTAACATAAAGCGATGGCCACAAAACTTTGAATTTCCGTCTATCTCAACGGACTTTCCAGTCTTTCTTGGCTGATCAATTACTCGGCCTTTTAAATCTCTGCACTCAAAGTATTCTTTGATCATTTCTTTTTCGCCATGATGTGAAAATCGCCTATACAAATAAACTCATAGGAAGTGTTGTGCTTTTTAAATACGATCTCAAATCCGTTCTCCTCAATAACCTCGGCGAACGAATCCATGTCCCACATAATGTGGTGCTCGTTTAAGTGAAAATGTTGCCAGGTCTTGATGTCCTTAAAATCAATAAAGAACGGGTCTGGCATAGCAATAAATAACAATCCACCCGGTGTCAGGAGTTCATTGCATTTGGCCGCCGCACCGATGGGATCTTTGAAATGCTCAAACACATGGCTCGCCCAAATGACATCAAACTTGGCGGCGGGAGTAAATGGAATTGTCTCGAAGTTTCCTTCGATGAAATCATTCTCACCAACATCGTGCTTCATCATATCCAAGGCGGTGGTTTTATAGCCGCTTGCCCTAAAAGCGTTTAGCAGTGCAGGATTGATGCAACCGATCTCCATAAAACTTCCATTTGGCTTGTGACGTGCTACCTCTTGCAAATATTGAGTATGGTAATTGCGCAGTATATCGCTCATGTGTTGGCTGTCGTAGCGCTTCACATAGTCTTGGTCATAGACCAATTGGTTCATATGTTCCCAATTGGTAAACCAAATGTTCCGGCAATTGCAAAATGAATAACCGCGATCTTTGTCAAAACCAATATCACCGCCGATCTCGGCAGTGAGAGGATAATGGCCATTAACAATTACATCCTGCGGCTCGTTACACAGCGGACAATTCTGGGGCGCGAGGCGCTTTGGATTTTCTTTCGTAATCATCGTAGACTTTCTCCATTTGGTTAAGGATGACGTTTGAATCAAATTTAATGCAAACCGGGTATTTCATTCCCAAGTGATCGAACTTCGGACAGCCGATAAAATCATAGGGACCCTTGTGGCATGGCGAACAAATAGCTGGCGATTGCAAAGAATAATCATTTGGAAAATCCCCGCCGTGATTCTTTATGGCACAGGTTGTCATTAACTGAATCGTGGGAGCTCCCAAAAGTGTCGATGCAACCATCAATCCACTCTCACAGCCGATCACGCAATTGGCGTACTTGGTCATAAGCATGGACTGACGATATGGATAATATTGATTAGGACCGAAAACGCCGGAGCGGTTTATAATCCGATCACCTTTAAACTCGACGGATTTGCAGGCTTCATCGCCCATCGTAATGCACACCGCGTCAGGGTGACGTTCTAAAAATGTCTTGATGATCAACTCAGCATTGTAAAGCATTTTTTGCTTAGAAGACCCGGACAGGTTCGCAATGATGACGAACTTGCCTTCATAATGCGTTTTATAAATTCCTTGAACAAGTGCTTCTTCGTCTTCATCGAAGAACAATTCTCCGACGGTGCCAACATGCTCAGAAAGACCAGCCCACAAGGTAGTTTGGTCATAATAATTGTGTTTTCCGTACTTTTTCCGACGGTATTTCGTGCTCATGTAATATTCCGTCTGATCTTCCATGGCCAGATAACCAGTCTCAATGGAATTTTGGAGGTTTATTACCCGGTCAAAATTTCCTTCCTCAGCAATTGCTTGCCAGCGACGTTCCATGTATGAATAAGGAAACCGAAGGATTGGCTCTTGATGCGCATTAAATTGAATATGCTCGTCGATAAATGGATTGTTACCAAATACATAGTGACCCTTTGGGTTATACTCAAAAGCCACATAATCAAAACCACATTTTTCTTTTAGAAGTCGGGGTAGATGCGAGGCATGAATACAGTCTCCAACTGCGCCGTGTCTTATTACGAAAGCTTTCTTCATAAGCTTTTTTTCTCCTGAATGGTCTCTCCTTGATAAAAAGTGGGAGACTTCTGAGCCTCCCCTTTCTTCACATCTAACAAACGCCCTTCATGCCTTTGGTTTTCTTTGCGCCTTTTTTCTTGATCTGACTTTTAGTTGCCATTTCCTTACTCCTTTGTTTGAGGGCCCAGGGGTATTTCCCCTGAGCCCGATTGGTTACGCATTTGTGAATGTTTCTTGAACATAAAAATGGGGCTGAAGAACCCATGGTTCAGTCCCAGTTCCCAAGTGTTGGAAAACAATCGCATCACCAGCAGCAAATGTGCCTTGAGTAATGGTCATCGACTTGGAAGTGTTGTTAGCGGCTGTACCTAAAGTTGTGGTGCCTAAGCCTGCGAAAGCACCAGTACCAGCCAAGGACTTACCAACTAAAACCTGACGCACAGTATCGGTTCCGCCTGTTTTGCAACGAACACGAACTGCTTTCAAAACCATGTCTTTGTTGACAAAGACACGTGTAAGTTCGGTGGCCGCAACAGTGCTATTTAAGGCAGAAGAAACTTCGCCTAAATAGCATTGTTCGACCCCGAAACGCGGATCATCATAACTTTGCATTTTCTTATCCTCCGAGTTAAGGGGGCGTTTCCGCCCCCAATTGCTTATGCCGATGTTAAATAAACGATACGTTCCAACCCGTTGACATTTGAGTTGAGGTTATCGTTCACCAAATCCCACATCTTCTTAAACTGAAAGATGCCGTACCATGCAACACCTTTTGAGCGTCCATAGTCCGTTGGAATTTTCATACGAACTTCCGGTTGTAAGGCCATGGCTTCGAGAACAGCTTCTTTCCCGAAGAACACACCTTCGCCGTAAAGCGAGGAAGCACCCTTTGTGTTAGACAAGAAAGCTGTGTCTAATGCAAAGCGGCATCCATAATACTGACCGACTTCGCTGTTGGCGCGATACTCAGGTTCTGCATACTGAGCAACTTGTTGCAGAAAATCATAAATACCACGACGGGTATTTACCGAGATGATCGCACGGAAATTCTTATCGGTGAAGCGCGGGATTAAGACTGTGTCCATTTTGTCCACGATGTCACGCACGGTTTTATCCGAAGCGTTAGCCGTAGATGTGATGGTGGCTGTCCCGTTGGAGGTGAATACGGTTGTGGCTGTATTCGTTGCCACTGCGATGTACTTCGCAGAAGTAAACTGAACATATGCGGCAGAGTCGATAACTTCGACCATGTCATCCCGAAGCTTCTCGGAAGACAAGTTCTCAGGGTCGAACTCGGCTAAGTTGTCCAACTTTTCTGTGTAGGGCACAGAGTTACCCCATTCCGTAACAACGACGGAATCCTTGACCACTTTCCATTTGTTTTCTGGAATAGTGTTGCTCTCAACCAAGGTTGACCCTTTGGTGTCGATCTTCAAGGTTTTATCAAAGAAGACGGTGTCCCCGTTCTTCTTACCTGGGTCTTCTTTGTAATCAACGAACTGACGAAAAACGTACATCGGCAACGCCTGTTTGCGGAGCGACTTAGACAAACTGTTGTTTGTTAAGTGACCGCCAAGGCTGTTGACTGACCATAGCTGTGCCATTTTATAACCCTCTTTTTAAACGCAACTTTCTACGTTCTTCTCCCTCATCGCCAAGAGCTTCTTCTGTCTTGGGAGCAGGCGTAACTGGTGCAGAAGCCCCAGATTCACCTTGTAATCCAGCAGGCACGGCAGGTGCGGGAGCTGACGCAGTGGGTTGCTTTAGTTTGTCGAATTTTTCCCGTTGCTCCTTGACAGCGGTGGCAACGGCTTCCTTAAAACTTTTACCCCCGCGAATCAATTGGTCAGCCCTCATTGAGATGACAGATTCAAGGCCAAAATCCATCATGTCCTTGTTGTCTTCTTTCATCTTGGTGATAAAGGCTGTCCGTTCGATGATCTCAGGGATATGTTCAGGCCGAACATATTCGCTGACAGATGTTCCACCGGCGGGAGCATCCCCTGCTGGTGCTTCACCTATTGGCGTAACAGATTCAACTGCCTGATACCCGCTCAGTCGATTTTCCAAGGTAGCTTTCTCGGTAGATAGATCACCGATGTGCTTATCCTTTTCGGCTAATCGTTTTTCTAAGTCTGCTTTCTCTTGGCGGAGACGAGCAGCCTCCGTTGCAGGGTCTTCGGCTGGAGGTACAGCGACCGGCGCAGGCGTACCCGACGGGGTGCCTCCGATTGGCGGTGTATTCTCAGGTGCGATGACTTTTTCCATAATATTTCTCCTTAATTTGCCAGGGTCCCGTTAGGGTGTGTCCTGCGTTAATTTAAATCTTTCGGTTTTAAGTTCCTCAGCGGCAACTTTTCCAAAATCAATTTTCAATCTGATCTGTGTAGCCAAATCTTCAATTGCTTTTAGTCTAGCTCTAACTTCAATACTTTCCTTATCGATCAAAGCAACAATACTTTCTTGGTACATGGTAGAAAGTATTTTGACGATCTCAGACCATCCTTGGTGCATTTGAACTTCACGAAGGGCATCGCCTGTTGTTTGCTGATCTACTAAGGATTTCTTTTCTTCATCCATTACTCAGCAACCTTTGCATCTAAAATATCAATTGCAGCATTGAGTTTGTCAGCAGCAGCATCAACATCAGCTTGAGGAATGCCTTGGTTTGATTTCAAAGCATCAATCTTTGCGTTTGCCGCATTGATAGATGCTTCTGCTCGTGCTAATGCTTGATTTAATTTGTCCATGACAGCTCCATTTCTTAGAAAGACGATTAGTATTAACCCTAAAAATATAATCTCGATGAAGTAACACACTTCAAAGAGATGAAAAGTATCCATTACAATCCTTGGCGCATGCGCGTAGCTTTACGTTCCATCATCTCCTGATTTATACCGCCCTTATTGCGAGATGGTGTTGTCTCAGCACCAGCAACGTTTGGCATGGATGCTCTAGATACCTTCTTTTTCACAACTACCTTCACAGCAACCTTCTTGCTTATCTTCTGTGGCTTTGTTCCCATAGGATTAGCTCCTGGCGTTGTTTTAACTTGTCCTGAGGTATGTTTCTTTGCACCTGTCTTCATTGAACCGCTCCTTGTGGTTGTGGCTGAGGTTGTGCCGGTTGATTTTCTTGAATTCTTTCTTTTAACAAAACCTGCGGGTTTAATTTGATGCCTGCCTCAGCCGCCATTTGAATTTGTCCATCAATTGGTAAATCCTTAAACGAAATACTTTGGCTGATTTTATTTGGAGGCTGTTGTTGGGATTGATTTTGCATGTCTGACTTCATTTCTTGCTTGCTCTTCAAAATTTCGTCATAGTCAGGTATTTCGCTTGCTTGGAAGAGCTTCTTCCAAAGCACATCAATCTTGGTCATGGCGGCCAATGTCGGCGACTGTTCAACTGCCATCAATGCTTCTTTTAACTTCTGCAAGGTTTCGAGCTTGTCAGCGAATTGAGTTACCCCAACCGGCTTGAAATCAAGCTCCATTTCGTCAATAGTTCTAATCTTTGCAATATCCAATTTAGGAATCTGTTTTGTGCCAATCTTCTTAAACTCACCGCCATCAGTCACACCATCATCAACGGTGCGCATGCCCAAAATACGATTAACCTTCTTCTGATTAAAAATGGCTGGATTCTGAATGGCGCGGAAAGTTTTACGAATGAGCGGTACAACATAATCAGCTTCAATGAAGCGGCCAACATCCAAGAAACGTTGATCAATGGCTGCAAGCTTGGCTTGATATTCACCCAAGGTCTCATTGGTTGTGCCACCGCCGGAGAGGTTAGGACTTCCCTCGGCATGTCGTGTCACTCCAGTTGAGTCCTGTTTGATTTGATCGATAATGGTTAAGCCCTTTAAAATGTCTGAGATAGCAGACATATTCGAGCGGGTGATCTTTACCGCGTTGATATCCTTCATCTTCCAAACAGCTAAAGGCTTGTATTTGATTGAGGTTGGGTCAGAGACTTTGCTCTGGTCGATCACAATGATGTCCATGGAGCTAATCTTCAAACTGTCGAAACCTAAATTTATACAGGAGTTCGCCAGGTCTTGAAGACCTCGTGTGCTCTCTAAATAACCCTTGCCATAGGCTTCATATTTACGTGGTTTAATGCGGCACCATTGAGCAGGAATGAATCCCCATTCGTTTGAATCATTGCGTAGAATAAATTTATCGTTAAGCAAGGTGACAATACGTTTCTCGTATTCGCCATCCTTATTTGGAAGATCGACGTAATACTCATCAAGGCCAACCGTTGCATATTTATTTGGAATTTGAACAGGAACTTCGTTTGTGCCATCAATGCTCTTTACAACAGTCATAGCCTCTTTGACATCTTTGGGACCAGTCTCACCTTTACCCTTTAAGTCTTCGAGCTCTTTAACCGCTTCATCAAGGAACTTGCCAACGATCTCTTTTTTATAAATACCTTTGCCCGCCTTGGCATCGCGCAAAATGTCTGAGATGTCACGCTCACGTTGATCAATCCAGAAACGAGCCTTGTCAAGGTTGTGGCCACACTTCGGGTCAACGAGGGCTTTATAATTGGAAACCCATATGTATTTAAGATCACCTTTGGCATCGACTGTCATCTTCATCCAGCCGGTCCCAATGTCCACGGCTTCGTTCATTACAAATCTGTTTTCAAATTGGAATCCACCATTGATCATGGCGGTTGATATGAGTGTCACCAATTGCTGCGCGTCATCAATGTCATCGCCTTCAACACCTGTGATGTCGAAATTCTGCGTCTTGCCGAAGACCATCTTATTCAAATAGGCTTGGGCAACTTCGCTGTCCTTAGCCTGCATCGGAATAAAAATCTTTGTCTGCCAGTCATCCTTGAGGTTGTATGAATCTGGCAATACGCAACGGACTTGCTTCTCAACTTCATCCCAGACCGGCTTAAATTGATCACGATATGCCATGCCAGCCTTCTTGCATTGAAGGAGGAATGAGACTATTTCTTCATCTGACATTGGTTTCTTTTGGTCTGACATATTTCCTTTTTCCCAACAAAAAAGGGAACTCCTGCTGTGCACAGAAGTTCCCTTTAAAGCTTTGCTGGTTTCCTTGAATCGCTGGCCGGCGATTAAGTTTATTAGTTATTTACTGCTTATTCTTGTCCGTCAAATATTTCAAGCGCTTTCACCACTTCGAGTGAAGGTACAGTATTTTGCATCAACACTGTCGGTAAAGCACAAATATTTGGAGTCGCATAACACAAACCACAACGGCAACATTGAACACGATGTTGAAATATTGTCCATGATCTACTCTTACACATTGGACATTCAATTGATGCTTCACCAAAATTTAATGCTGGTCCTTGTTGATTCATGTAGCTGACTCCATCTCAACATTACTTTTCTTCTCAACAATAAAATCCGCAAATTCTGCGAGCAACTCAAATGATTCTTTACCGACGATCTTCTCCTGCATCTTTTTATTGTTGCAGAAGCTCACCAAGTAACCACGCACAATTTGTTTTCGTTCAAGATCATGCAAGTCCATCACCATCCTCCACGTCCTGCACCTGCTAAATTATCAAAGCTAATATTTGGAGTTCCTTGTCCTCCATAAAGATTACCTTGCAGTCCCCAGCATGCAAGTGCAAAAGCAATTACGCAATCATCATGGATTCCATCCGGTGCTGTGTACTTAAACCCGTCGCCGGACATTTCATAACTGAATGATTCAAGTTCAAATATCAACTCTTCGATCTTAGGAAACAAAACATATCTTTGTTCAACTGCAAGAATCAATCTCTCAATGAGCGCACGCTTAGATGGAAATGTAAATTTAAAACCCTCAGCAGCAATATTATTATTTTGCAAATCTTCAAGAATCGGGTCTCCTAAACCTGTCGAATCAACAATCACTGATGCATCATTGTATTTTCTGGCCATCATTGAGATGCGTTCTTTTTGTAATCTCCAGCTCACTTCATTGAATCGATCAAAAGCAACAACACGCTTCGTGAAAATATCTATGCAAACGAGCACTGTGAAATCTTCTGTCTTTGCAAGATCAACACCAATGACATACCGTCCACCTGGAATCGGTTCTTCAAGTTTTCCGCTAACGCATTTGTTAATGTTTTTGAAGACTGCGCCTTCACCTTCCAAGAACTCACAAAGAAACTCTTGGCGAAAAAGCATTTCAGGCATTTCTTTGCGTGCATTCTCAAGTTCTTTAGGGTCGATGAGCCCGCTCTCATTAACTGACAAAAAGAAATTTGCCCACTCGCCACCTTCTTTTGCCCATTCCCTTGCATTGTTCCAATATTTAAAAGCATGATTACGTCCCTTAGGAGTAAATAAGAACCACGCCCAGCCCTTATTTTCGGTTAATATAGGCCTAAGAATCTCTTCCCAGACCATTGGTTTCATCAAAGCCCATTCGTCTAATATGACACCTTTAAACGCTTTACCACGCAAACTGTCAGGGTCATCCGCTCCAAGTATCTGAAGAATTGACCCATTAAAAAACTCACAATAAAGTTCACTCTCATTTGGGTCCTTCTTGAGAACCTCACGCGGTAAATATGTTTTAAGCATGCGTGGGTCGCGCCAAACAATTGACTTTGCTTGTTTGTATGTGGGAGCGATATAACCATAAACTCCTTTTTCAACCGAACAGGCCTCAAGGATTGCTTTGTTGAGTGCCAACGTTGTCTTGCGTGCGCGCCGGTGCCAATTGATGTTCTTGAACCTGGCTGGGTGCTGCAAAATCTCTAACGCGAACTTGTTCGGTTGGAACGCTTCCACTGGAATCTGTATTTGGTTTTGTTCCATAATTTATAATATTGATGACAGGTTTTAATGCCTCGCCAAGTTCTTTAAGATTGTTATCTTTCAATCTACCCTTGAGCTTATTAACGGTTACAAAATAACAATGCTGAACCATTCCACTTCTATTTTCTAAACCCTTCTTTGCGTGATCAGCTAAATATTTATCTGTAATTCCTGCTTGTTCCATTGCATCTTCAAATTTACTATCATTCACTATTTTTCTTTCAAGAGTGAATGATCTATGTAAAGCCGTTGAATGAGAATAACCAGCTGCTCTTGCGGCATTGTATTGATTCATTCCAAGTATTCTGTTCTTTCTATACGCCTTTTGGCGCAAACTTAATCTCTTTGGCTTTGGCTGATATGTAAGTAAAAGAATTGGTTCGCTCATATCACAGTATTCTCTGTTTCTTTTTTATATGGAAAAATAACTTCCGGTCTCATAAAGCGCACAAATAGAGCTAAATTCATAAGCGTAAACTCTATAGTTTTATTATCAAGATTATCGCCATGAATTTCCACGGTTCTATTCTGGAAGTCTATTTTAACAGTATGGGGAAGGCTCATTTCAACTTCGCTTTCAATTCTCTGTATTGCCCACAATTGATTTGGTAAAGGTGATTCTTGGTTCTGGCAAAATATCCCCAGTGATCTCCAAGCTTCCATTTGCACACTTCAATGATGTCTTTGATGTTAGGCATTTGCTGGCACCGCTTCTGTATTTACCGTGATGTCTCCAGCCCCAATATAATCCTCAATCTTTTGCTTCTGTGCAATCAGGTGCATATTGCTGTATGTGATGAATCGTTTGCTGGTAACGTGTTCATCCTGGTAAACGATCTTCATGCGGCCAGTTAAACTTTCATCGGCTCGCGCTAAAATGTCTTTGAGAATATCCATTGAAATGAATTGCTTGTTTTCCTTTTGGTCCCAATGTCCCCAGCCAGATATTCTGTTCTTGCGCATGAGGTCTGTGTTGGGGGTGACAATGAATAATAGACCGTTTGGGTTTAAAAGATTATATGCCTTGTAGAGCGCCTTAACCGGGTCATTGAAACATTGGAGTACGTCCGCCATCCAGATAACGTCAAAACGATCGTATCCTTCTTTCCAAAAGTCGAAGGTTTCGAAATTGGCGGTAATGTACGAATTTGGGCTAACGTCAATTCCTTCAACAACCCACCCTCTGCTTTCCCACTCCTTGAGGAGTATATCCGTTCCAAATCCAACATCCAATATTTTACGTCCATAGATGCGTTCCTCAATCAATGGACCATACACTCGTGCAAAATACTTTGCCCGATCTTCATGGTTTTTGATGGTAGTCAATTTTTTATTGTGTTCGGAAGTAAATACTTCCTCAGCCGGTGTCTTGTCATCATGGAACATGCACCCACAGGCGCAGTGATACCAAAGATGCTCAGATGTGGTGAGCTTGTAGTTTTGATAGACAATTTGATCACAAAGTTTACAGCGTTTCTCAAACATGATGAGCCCCCACCATAACTCCAATGCCATAAGCAATCAATGCTATGGTTCCTAAGATGATCAACGATGCCAAAAAGATACGATTCACGATTAATTTAATAACATCATAAAACATTACATAGCTCTCCCTAACACAGGTTTTCTGCGTAATTGCTCCAATACTTTTTGTCTTTCTTCTAGAATTTTATGAGCAAATTGTCTAAAAGCTGTACGCCAACCCATGCCTGCCGGTCTACTAGCCACTTCACGCTTCTTTGAACATTTAATGCAAACATGACCAACCACCTTATTCATGTGCTTGATCTGCATACCAAATTTATTGCGCCGATTGTGACAGTCATAACAAATTAAACTATGCCCTGTGGACATACTCTAACTCCAATATCTTTTTAGCCGGAAACTTATAGAATACTTCAAGAATACGTTCCATGATGTCTCCGACGGTGTGACCCTTGGACATGCATAAGCATGCCCGGTCTTGACCGAGGTTGCATTGAGTGTCTGCGTCGTGGATTAAGTAATAACATGGGGCACATCCAACACCTTGCGCTTCCATGCTGAAATCATTTTCGAAATGTTTGGTGATATTCTCTTTGGACGTAGAAGTTAGCAGTCCTATCTTAGGAGTGTCAAAAGCTCCTGAACCATGTAGTAATCCAGTGTCCGGGCTGATAACTACGCTTGCATATTTTGTTGCCAATACGCTTTGACGAATTGACCAGATGCCAGAGGTACACATGACATTTTCAAGCGGTGTTAAATTGTATTCAAGAATCTGACAAGCTTCATCACCAACAGTTACAAATTGTATGCTTGGAATTTCCTTGGTAAGCGCCTCAATTAGCTCTTTATAAAACGGAAATGTTTTTTGGCGGGCTGAACCTGATAGGCCGATCACAACAGTAAAGACTCCGGCGTATTTGTGAAAGAACGTGCGCATTGCAACGTCCTCATCATGGGAAAAATAATATTCTGGATTTGGCTTAACTGGATATTGAAAAGGGGCGCAACCCTGTCTAAATAATTGGTTCTTAGCAATCTCAAGGGTTTCTTCGTAGTAATTTCTATCACAAAGCTCTTTGCGCTCACGCTTGGTATATTTATAGCGCGGGTCATAAGGATAAAGTGCGAGGTTTACTTCGATTGATTCGCAAAGATCAACAACATAATCACATTCATGATACTGTGCCACTGATTTAAAATAATCGCCGAGCAAATTACTTGGGACTGAATCTTTTGGATGTGTGATGATCTTGGCGATCTTTGGATTGTGTTCGAGCAATACCGCTCCCACTTCTGATGTCAAATAAAAAACCTCATATCCTTCTTTATGCAACAAGGATACGAGGGGAGTTGTGATGATGGTGTCGCCAATTGCGCCGAGCCTGGCTATTAAGATTCTTTTTGACATAGTCTCCTGAACATAGAGATATTACCTCTACGTGATAGATTTTTGGATTTCTGTTTATTATTGTGAAGTATGGAAGATTTGATGCAAGGAGAAAATACTTTACTGCATTTTTTACTGCATTACATCTATATTATCGTCGGTGAGATTTCGGTTTTCGAGACTGCCGCATTCGACCACTCTGCCACCTCTCCAACACGTTTAACTACACATACTTATCAAAAATACCGACGAATAAATATCCACCGCCTTATAAATCTATTCCAATATAAGCCAAGTTAAACTAATATAAAACTATAAATGTTTACTGCATTTTTACTGCAATTAAATTATTAGCTTTTTCATAGCGTCTTGAATATGGTCTTCATAAAGATGTGCATAAATTTGTGTCGTCGTAATTTGACCATGGCCTAACAACTTACTCACCGTATAAATATCCACACCTGATCTTATTAAGAGCGATGCGAATGTGTGTCTCAAATCATGAAAACGAAAATGTGCAATATCTGGCAAAGCTCTTCTTATCAAAGTCATTTCCCATTCAATCGTTCTAACTGTTCCACTGTAAATTAAACCGGATTTCTTTTTATAAGATTTTAAAATATCATCAAGATTTCTATGTATCGGAATTTTACGAAACTTACCTGGCTTTGAAAGATTAACTGTGATTGTTTTATTTTCAAAGTCAACATCATTCCAATCCAATCGCATTATCTCTCCCTGTCTCATTCCAGTATATACGGCTAAAGCGACAACCTCATAAATTCTTGATTCTTTTGCTTTTTCTAAAACCAACCTAACTTCATCTGTTTTTAAAAATCTTGGCTCTTTCTGATTTACTTTATACCTATCCATATGAGCTATTGGATTCTTGGATAGCTTATTAACTTTAACAGCCCAATTCAGGAATGTTTTAATAATACGGATAGTGTGATTTGCAGTTAAAGGAGCGAGGCCATCTTTAATGCGTTGATCTAAATGAGCCTTGAGGTTCTGTTCATTTATGTTGGTAAGTTTGTATATCTTTTCATCTTTAAGAAATTTATCGATACGGTAATTATCAGTATCGGCAGTTCCTTGTACAATTCTACCTTCTCTTGCCTTCTTGAATTCTTCAAAAGCCATTGCAGCTGTTAAAGACGTGTCTGGTAAAGGGTCTTCTCCTTTATCAATTCTAATTTCAATCTCATTCTTTTTATACCTTGCAATCTTTTTGTCTTTGGTCTTTAGGCTCTTATCAAACTTATGACCATTCTCTATATAACACACCCACCAAACATTGCCGCGTTGATACATTGATGCCATATGTTTCTCATGAAAATAGGCCTATATTGGCTTAAATTAACAATTAACGTCATCCCATATGGTAGTCCATATGGAAAATGAAAATGAAGATGAAAATGTAATTAAAAATACAACCAAAAAAAAACAAATATATTTAAATTATATTAATGCGTATGCTAATCCTGACCATCAAATATCTTTAACGTTTCAACAATTTCATTTGATGGGATGGTGTTTTTAATTAACTCCACTTTAGCATTATTTAAAACCTTAACTGTATATGATAGACCGCAACGGCAGCATTGAATTTTCTCACCCACAGGATAAATGGCCCAACTTTTACTTTTACATGCAGGGCATTCAACTGATTCATCTTCCATTTGAATTTTACCGACAATTCGTTGAACAATTATTACCAAAACAACTTGTATTACAATTCATAGAATTTGATCTTCCTTGCGCCTGCATCTGAGCTTCAAAACGTCTTAAATCCATCTCTTCTTGACGCCTTCGTTCCTCTATTTGCTGTTGTTGAATCTGATTTCCGGAATTCGCCAGAGCCTGCGCAAAAGAGGCCTTCTGTTCAGGCGTCATAGAACAACCCGATAAAGCAAAAATAATAAAGACAGATACAATTTTTTTCAGAATTTTACCCCTACAACTTTGTACATGAATTCAATTTCTTTGACTTTAGTATTTAATGGTCCGTGATTAGCAATATTAATCGAAAGCAATGTTACAATACCATTCTTGGCATCCTTATGATACCGCTTAAAGAACTGTCCTTGACCTTTCAGACCTATAAAAACTAAATCTCCATCCATCACCTCTTCTTGTTCAGAATAAATTACGCGCTGTCCATCATAGGCTAACGGAGCCATACTTGAACCACTTATTCGGACCGCCTTACAGCCACTAAAATTAATATACTCATAGTCATGTGGCTCAAGCTGCGCAAATTCAAACCCACCGATGTCAGTACCCTTTGCCATTGATACAACAGGAATCTTCACATCCTTTATATTCTGTACCGCGATTTTTTCTGGGAGCATATCAAAAGAACCTTGATTCTTTTCTCTGACTCTCTCATCAAAAGCAAGCTGTACTAATTTAATTTTCTCTTTCTCATCTAACTTTAAAATAGTGGCAATTTGCTCAAGACGCTCCGGGGTTGGCGGATTGTCATGACCTTTGGTAATGTTCACTATATAGCTAGTTGATACGTCGAGCTTTCTTGCTAAATCAGCCTTATTCAATCCAGCTTTTTTTAGGTACAACTCAAGTAAATTATGAAATTTCATGCAATTATTCTAACCTAAAGAAAATAAATTTTGTAAAAAAACTTTGCAAAAAGACTTGACAAAGTACAGTACTTTGCTATACTTTAATCAAGAAGGAGGAATAAGCCAATGTTTTCACATAAAGCACTTAAAGAATGTCGCGAAGAACACGGAATATCCCAAGACCAATTGATGATCGAATTGGCCAATAAAGGCGTACGCGCTTCCCGCCCCACAATCAGTGGTTGGGAAAATGGCGATAGTACCCCTGACGCGAATGCGCTTGCAGCATTAGCAACCATTTTTAGAAAACCCATTAAATATTTTTTTGTCCAACTTGTAAAGTAAAGCACTGTAGTTATGGCTACTCAAAAACAACTTCATGCCATCTCCTTCAAAGTATCCAGCGCCATGAAAGCGCGCTTGGAGGAAGAATGCGCCAAGGACAATGACCGCTCACAAGCGGACATGGCGAAAATTTTAATGAATGAAGCTCTGTTAGTTCGTGACGCACTTGGAAAAGGTAACACGAAAAATTATCTTTAGCCACCCCTTCCTGGTTTGTTTGGTTGGGTAAAGTTTGAAATCACTTTTTTGGAATGGTGCATATGGAAAAAGAAAAGAAATTTTTAACGATGCGCGAAGCGGCCGAGAGAATCGGTTACAGCTACAACTATTTTCAACAAATTTGGCCTTCACTAACTGGGGTCCAAATATTCCGTGTCGGAAGAAAGCTTTTATTTAAGACAGAGAGCCTGGATGAATATGTGCAAGCACACGCTATCAACTAAGGGAAATATGAATAACGAAATTAAGAGGAACGATATGGGATACCCAGTAATTGCAGAAGAGGCTGATAAAAAATACTTAGGTTCAGGCCACGAAATAATCTTTGGTTTGGCTTTTATCGCACTTGGTATTCTGCTTTTTATTATCGGTTCACTCTTCTTCCCAAAGAAAGCAAATGCCGAAAATATTAAACACACTGCCTCATGGTATGGCGTAACTGGTGATACCACTGACCCTTGGAAGCATACCACAACCGCTAATGGAGAAAGTTTTAATGAAAAAGCTATGACAGCAGCAAGTTGGAAATTTCCAATCGGTTCACATGTGAAAGTCACAAATTTAAAGAATGGCAAATCAGTTATTGTTCGCATCAATGATCGCGGACCTAGCAAACATCTATTCAACAAAGGTCGCATCATTGATTTAACGCGCAGCAGCTTCGCCAGAATTGCTGACCTACGCGATGGCATTATCACCATTGAAGCAGTCCTAATAAGGAGAGCGTAATGTCTCAAAATCCTGAATACATCTTATTCATTAGGTACGGTGATTATCGAATCATCGCCGATGGTATGAGCTGGGATGACATCATCTGCATTCATGACCAAATATATTTTGAAGAAAGAGGTTTTTAATGATTCCAAAACTGCCGGGTAGCGGAAATCATCTTCAAGATCGTTTTGATGAAGAACAAGACGAAGAAGACCGCGAATCACGATTGATGGAATGCGGTTGTTTAAACGGTAATTGCACATGTGACATTGGTTGGGATGAAAGAGATTGATATGAGCAAATGTAAAAGTTGTGGTGCAGAAATTCATTGGCTAAAGACGAGAGCTGGTAAAAACATGCCAGTCGATGTTCCTGATTTTGAAGATGGTGAGATTGCTAACGAAGCACTTACAACTGCTGTTGAATTTAATCCGGACTATATGGTTTCACATTCTTCCACATGTCCGAATGCAAAAAAACATAGAAACTAAAAAGGAGAATCAAATGAGCAATGAATTCAAATTGGTAGATGTAAAAAGCGAAGAGTTCAAAAAATGCGTACGTGAGATTATCAAGGATGCTTCCGAAATAATCAAATCCTCACCCGTAAGAATTGACCATTTCATCATCCTATCGGATGGTTGGATTTTAGATGTTAAAACTGGCCTAGAATGGGGCCCAAGCTCTGACAAGAGCATGAATTTCTCCAAATCCGAAGAATATTGTAAGAACCTCGGTGGTCGCCTCCCTTCTGTTGATGAGCTTCAAACAATATTAGATCGCAGTATGCATAATCCTACTGCTGATAAAAATATTTTCAAAGATGTGAAGTCTGAATGGTACTGGACTGGCACTAAATATGCAGGTGTCGGAGGCGCGTCGTGGTGTGTCTCCTTCTACAACGGCTGCGTGAACGCCTTCAACGAGTGCAACTATTGCTATGTTCGTCCGGTTCGTGCCAGCCAGTGACATTGATTGTTTGACTTTTTTAATAAAAAACATCCTTACTGTGCAAAGGAGCATTAAATGAACGAATCATTAACACCAGAAGTTATAGAAAAAACAGAAATAAAAGCAATCGAGACTTTTCCAATGGAAGACATCGACAAAAAACTTGCCAACGTCGATAAGGTTTTCGAACTTCTAGGAAAGCTTCGAAAATTTGCTTTGAAGCATCTATCCCCCAAGTCCGTTACTAATGAAGGCGGCAACCCGTATATCACTGAAAGTGGCGTAAATGTTTTTGATAGTCCATTCGGTATATATGAAAAGGATGTATCGGGAATTGTAGTTAAAGACAATGGTACTCAAATACCCATTGAAGACCAAAATGCTTTTACTGGAACCATTGAGTGCATTATTTACAAAGGTACTGTTGGCTCCAAAACTCTCGGAATTGAAGCATCATTTGAAGGAGGAACATACTTTGGAGAAACTGAAGCTGGTGCCAAAGATCGAAAATTCCATGACAAAGAGGATTATCTTTGGTTTTCCAAAAAGGCAAAAGCAAATTGGCGCGGCCGGGCACGACGAAAATTACTTGGACTAGATAACATCACTTGGGATGAGCTCAAGGACTATGGAATTACAACGGAAAATTGCACCACTGTAAGCCGTAAAAGTACCCAAAACGCACAAACACCAGAGCAAACAGATAAGGAAAACAAACTCAGATCAGAATTGGTTGCAATGCTCAAAGAGTTCATTACTGACACAAAAGTATTGTCCGATAAGCTTGAAGATTTGACCAAATTCAAAGGTTCAGATGGCAAAGAAGTTCAAGGTATTAGGGACCCTAAGCAGTTGACAGGCCGTCGACTTGAAGTCACCCACAACAAAGTTGTTGAGTGGCATACAGCTCAAAAAGGCGGTCAGTAATGGAAAATAAATCAAAAATAAACGTTCAAGAACTTGAGAAAGCCATTTGGGACAGCATGGATAAACAGCGTAAGGTTTTCCCCTGCTATACAAACCGAGCATCTGATATTGGCCATCCCTGCGTCAGATATTTGGCATTTAGCCGGACTAGATGGCAAGACAAGTTGTTACCCGATGTAGAACTACAATTCATTTTCAATGAAGGAAATGTACAAGAAGAAGCAGTCAAACGCGTACTGACTGATGCCGGATTTAATTTGAGCCAGCAACAGCGCGCCGCATTCGAAGCTCCGCAGAATTTGAGCGGTCACCTAGACACCTTCATCGAACACCCTCTGCTCATCCCTAATCCAATCCCTGCGGAAATCAAGGGTCTTTCTCAACACAATTGGCATAGCATTAACAGCCTTGAGGACATGATCAATCATAAGCAATGGTACGTCCGTAAATACCCTGCTCAGCTCATGGTCTATATGTACATGACAAATAAAGATGAAGGTTTATTCATACTCAAAAATAAACAAAACGGACGATTAAAATTTATATATGCACATCTGGACTATGCCTATGTAGAAACTCTCCTGCAAAAGGCCGAAAAGGTAAATCAACTTGTAGCTGACAAGGAAGTAGGTGAGCCGATTGATGATCTTGATTGCTGCCAGAATTGCCCATTTCGGCATATATGTTTTAAAGACCAAACGTTCGGAAATGGCGTAATCATGCTTGATGACGACAAGATAAATGCTCGAATGGCACGTTTAAATGAATTAGAAGTGGCCGCAGAAGAACATGCAGTACTTGATTCTGAAATAAACGAACAAATCAAAAGTCGCTTGGCACAAGAACCTTTAGAAACTAAACGCGCACAAATTATGGCTGGAAACTATGTTTTTAATTGCACCAAAGTCGAACCAAAGGAAAAAAAACCATACTGGAAAATCGGAGAAGTTACGAAAGTGTAACGTCAGAAAACAAGGAGAAATCATGAAAAGGACAATCAATGAACAAAGCAAATTAATCACAGCCCTTAACTGTCCCGATAGATTCAAGCCACTCAAAGATGGCTGGATACAGGACTCTTATACCGGTTTAGATTTTGGTCCAAGTTCAGAAAAAATAATGGACATGGAAAAAGCTTTGGAATACTGCGAATCAAAAGGTGGACGACTTCCTGAACTTCACGAGCTTCACTCCCTAGTTGATTTCACCAAAGAAAAGCCAGCCATACAGTCAATTTTTAAAGACACAAAACATACCGACTGGTATTGGTCAGGAACAAAGACAGCGTGGAGCAACAGCGCGTCGTGGTGTGTCTCCTTCTACTACGGCTGCGTGAGCTTCAGCTACGAGGGCGGCGGTTGCTTTGTTCGTCCGGTTCGTGCCAGCCAGTGACATTGATTGTTTGACTTTTATTTAAGGAACTACCATGCAAACACTTTATGAAAATCTTCCAGTTTATAAAAAAGCCTTAGACCTAACCATACATTTTGAAAAGGTTGTCAAAGGGTTTAATCGCTTCCATCGGTATGCCATTGGAAACGAGTTACGCACCTTATCCATGCGCATATTGGTTCTAGTTGCAAAGGCCAATATAAAAAACCATCGAAAGGAATGCCTTGAAGAAGCAATTGGGCTCTTGGAAGAATTAAAAATTGTATTACATGTTTGCAAAGAAATAGGTGGTTTCAAGTCTTTCAAGAGTTTTGAATTTGCCAGTAAATCAGTGATTGAAGTATTGAAGCAGTGCGAAGGGTGGCTAAGAAGCCAGAATCCCTAAACCATTACGTTTTAGGGAGTGGGCGAAGTCGAAGTTAAGTCACTGGGCGCTTACTCCACCGTAAAAGGTATTGGAACACAAGGATTGGTAAGCAGTAATGCATCTGGTCCTGATGGTCTTGTAAAAGACGCTAAGTGAGTAAGCAAATTAGTTGTTCGTTGGTGTCGGAGGCGCGTCGTGGTGTGTCTCCTTCTACAACGGCAACGTGAACAACAACAACGAGAACAACGATTGCTATGTTCGTCCGGTTCGTGCCAGCCAACGGCTTAAAAGACTCATTCAAATACCAAGGTATTTACAGAAATTATGTTAAATGCCGTCGGAATAAGCGCAATTCTATAAATGCGCTTATATTTGAATTCAATGCCGAGGAGAATATTCTGAAGCTAGAAAATCAGCTACAGAGAAAATCTTACCGTCCTTCGCCCTGTATTTTATTTACTGCTCAAAAACCAAAAGTTAGAGAAATATTTGCTTCCCCTTTTCATGATCGAATTGTGCACCATATCCTCATTGAGCATTTAACCAAGATTTGGGAGCCAATCTTCATTTATGACTCATATGCCTGCCGTGATGGCAAAGGCACACATAAAGCGATTGTTCGCCTTCAATCCGCCCTTCGAAGCGTAACAAAAAATGGCAATATTCTGGCACATTATTTGCAACTTGATATAAAAGATTTTTTTATAAGCATAAATAAAAAAATCCTATTTGATCTTGTTCGAGCGAAAGTTACGAATCCGGATATGCTCTGGTTAGCCCAGCAGACTATATTCTCAGACTGCACACTCAAATACATTCAATGTGGTGAACCTGCTCTTCATGCCAAGATTCCAGAAAATAAAACACTCTTTGGTAAAAACAATGAGCGTGGCCTACCAATAGGTAATTTGACCAGTCAATATTTTGCAAATATCTACCTAAATGAACTAGATCAGTTCGTAAAGCATGTGTTGAAGGCAAAGCATTATTTTAGATACGTCGATGATTTTGTGATACTTGGACATGATCAAGCCGAACTTTCAATATTTCGTCACAAAATAGACTTATTTCTAAAAAACAGACTAGCCCTCCTTCTTAACCCAAAACGGCATAAGTTACTGCCTGTTTCTTCAGGAATTGACTTCCTTGGGTATATTGTGCGTCACGACTATACGCTTGTTCGTCGTCGAGTAATAAATAACCTTCGTACAAAACTCAAACAATTTGAGAAATCAGGAGATTTAGAAGGACTAAATAACACCATGGCTTCTTATATGGGACATTTTAAATGGGCGAATTCTTACAAATTAAAAACCAAATTTATAAAAAAGGTACAGGATTTAAATGATTCCAAAACACGCTCTTGAGCTAATTCAAGCAATAAAAGACACGGGTAAAAAATTGCTTCCTAAAGATAACGGTTTCTTAGCGTCGGTATCTATCCAAGCGAAGCAAGACAGACGATTGACTGATAAACAAGCTCAATACCTTCAAGACATTTACGCCAAAGTTACCGGCGGTGGTACCTATCAAGAAAGGCAGTACATCCGCTAATGGACGTTCATAAAGCTCAAGAGTTAAGCGAATTAGCCAGTCATCAAATTGAATTGGCCAAACAGTACGCTAGCAAAAGAAAGACTGCTGGCGGATTAAAGACAGAACTTGAGCTCATGCTAACGGCAAATCTTAAAGAGATACGAACGGCTAAAAAGAATGTCGGTTATGACATGGCGCTCTTAATGCTATTAGAAATGATTCCAGAAACACAATCGATTTATCGGGAATACCGTGACGCAGAAGACGATTACAAAGGCCTTGAAAAATTGATCGAGGCTCATCAAACAAAAATCAGCTTTGAACAGTCCGTCATGAAATACATCGGACAAGGGGAGAAATATGGATAACGTTAAGCAATTAGATTTTCTCGCGGCTGAACAAAACAGAGATCTTGGCATCCAATCGTCATTGGACCACGCAAATCGTGAAGTTGATCACTGGTCTGAGAAAGCCATGGCCATGTTGAAAGAATTCATATTCTTTCAACGTGATGAGCCTTTTATGGCGGAGGACGTGCGCAAATACGCACATGCCCATGGCCTTGAAGAACCACCGAGCAATCGCGCCTGGGGTGGCGTGATAGTTCGCGCATCAAAAAATGGAATTATTCATCAAATTGGTTTTGGTTTAACAAAAAATCCCCTCTCCCATCGGACTCCGGCAAACCTGTGGAAGAAGTCTTAATTTTTTTGCTCAAAACATTAAAACCAGATGAATTTAGGATTAATAACCGTGGCCAAAGACCCAGCTTTTCTTTTTTATTATCAAGATTTTCTAGTCGGCAGTGATCACATGACTGATGAACAAGTTGGACAGTATACAAAATGCCTCTGTCATCAAGCGAATAGATACACCATTCGTGAATCGCATATGAAGGCAATATGCAAAAACAATGATAATTTCCAAATAGTCCGAGAAAAATTTGTGATGGATTCCAATGGAGAACTCTATAACGTTCGCCTGCGTGAAGAAATGGAAAAACGTAAGAATTTCACCCAATCACGCATAAATAACCTCCACAGCAAGTCCCATATGGACTCCCATATGGCTACCCGTATGGAGAAAAAGACCGTTAAAAAGCCACGCCCTGTCTTTATTCCTCCGACTTTGGATGAAGTAAAAACATACTTCGCCAAACGTGGCACAAAAATCAATCCTGTGGCATTCCATGCCCACTACGAGGCAAATGGATGGGTCCAGGGCAAGAATAAACCCGTAAAAAGCTGGCAGGCCTGCTTGACCACCTGGGAAGAGCGCGAAAAGGAATTCGTTCCTGGTCCTCCCCATATACCAGCTAAGAAGCCCGCACAGTTGGTCGTCATGGAGTTACGCATTCTTAAATGGGAAGACCGTTTAATTAAAACTCACATGCTGGAAAAAAAGTATAACGAGCATGATATTGACGAGGCTTTAGGAAAAAAATTCTAAAACAACCAAAGAAAGGAACACTATGCAACAAATGACATTCTGTTATCAAAGCATCAATAGTATTGAAGCTTTATTTGCTAAACCAAAGCCAGAAGATGAATGGCGTCCAGATGTACCTGTCCCACGTAGGGATGAAAAATCACCGGCTGAATTAACATGGGATAAAGAGGATGTTTTAATTTAATGGAACTTGACCAATACCTAGACTTGCAAAATAAACCAAAACGCCAGAATAAGCACGAAGAGTCCGACGAACAGATGCATTTCGTCTGTTATGTTCGCACCCGTTTCCCTGCTCTTCCTATGTGGGTTAGTCCAATATTCAAGCTTCCTGGGACACCAAAACAACAGATGATTTTGGCAATGGTGCGGAGAAGAATGGGATATACGCCAGGTACACCGGACATCACCTTTCTAGTGTGTCGGCGTGGGTTCAGTGGACTTGTGCTTGAGTTTAAAAGGCCAGGTGAAAAACCAAGCTCGGAGCAGGAATTCGTGATGCATCACTGCCGAGAAAACAACAAATCAGTCCACGTCGTATTTAGCTGCGATGAGGCAATAAAAATATTTAATTGGTATATGGATATATGAAATTTAGGTGTCTTGACTGTAAAAAATTAGTTGAACACTGCCCTCCCCATTCACCCACAAGGGCACAAAAAAAAAGATGCGACTATTGTGATCGCAAAAGACGAAACATGCTGGCCGCTCAACGTCGGCTAAATAAGGAAAATAAATGAGTGCTTTTTTAATAAAAATATCATCTCCTGATGGGCCAGTAACAAAAGAAGATATTGAAGAAGCTATGATGTGGATGACAAATCATGATGGTATAGCTTGGAGAGCTTTGATAACCGTAGAAGAAGTTGAAAGAGATTATCGATTGCCTAAGGATATTAAATGACACTCGACGAAAGAATAACAAAGTTGCTGCCTTATAGAATGGAAGTCATTAGTAATTTTTCATATAAGAATATTGCCATGATGAAGACTCATAATGAATGCAGGGATGCCTGCGCCACTAATCTCAAGCAAGCATTTGAACGGAGGGAGATTGCGTTTGTACCTAGCATATTAGATATAGCACAAGCAATACGTGAAAGAAAACAAGGCCATCCTCACGATATTCCTATTGAAGCATTAGAACTTAGTCAAGCAGAAGCAATCCTCTCCCTCTTAACGAAAGGTAAATAAAATAAACAATTCTCTGGCTACTCTACAGAGACGCTTAAATGATATGATAGAGAATTTATGAGAACCATTTACTGCATGTTGAACAAAGATAACCTGCTCCCATTCTATATTTTAAAGGATTAACAATCTTTTTTGCGAAACATACAGGGCAATACGAAAGATCAGTATCTTTATTATGATAAATTCCAGAATCTTCACTAAATGTATAGCTAAGCTTTATATGTTCCCAATCAAGATAATTATCTAGTTGTTTCTTTAAGTCTTGATTTTCAATTTGCAATTTAAGAATTTGGGATTGAAGATGGATTGTTCTCTCATGAGATGCAGACTTAATATCCAAGTTGCTCTCTTTAAGTTCTTGCAACTGGCGTTGAAGCTCAAGTATAAATGCTTGAACTTCAAGAGCTTGGGTTTGATTCAAAGCGGTTTGTAGGAGTTTAATTATATTAGAAAAATTCACAAGGTCTATTGTATGAATTTTATATTAATGAATCAATGTTTATTACTTATATTCTTAGCAGGTTGCACAACGCTACCAGAAGAACCTGAAATCATAAAAGAACGCGCCTATAACGTCCACTGGGCATTCCAAGATGAGAAAACCGGCATCGTTAACTACGGGATGCAGGACTACGAAATTACGAATAAGCGAGCTGTCTATACGAATAACGTTAACAGGTTAACCAAAGAAAAATGGGAGTCTACTTTGAAAGACTTTAGATACGAGGAATTAAAATAATGTTAATTAATTTCAAATTCTCAATAGGAGAGAAAGTTAAGATAATTGATATTGATTGGCATGGCACGGTAATTGCATTATTCCATGGCCGAAGAGGCAATGAAGTTTTTGTTCGTTATTTCCTAAACGCCAAGCTTGAAGAAACATATTTCTTTGAGGAAGAACTAGATTTTATTATCAAAGAAACAATCGAACTGCAAAGCTCGCCCCAATGCATATATCCGTCACAAACACATTCAAACGAAGACGAACCACTATAAAGCAAACTAATGCGAACTGAGCTGTGAATGTGATCGCCTTAACAAGAGTTATCCAGTCGAAATCAATGGCTATTTGTGGAATCCATGAAACTATTCCGCAAATAGCCCCATAAATACACCTAATATTCCATCCATCACGATCACTTGTTATTTCTGCTAAAAATGAGGGCTTATCGTCATGTTCAGGGTCATAAGCTCCGTATCCCATGCGAATAATATTGCAGAATGCTATTGTAAATACACCAATTACGATGTCTTTCCAAAGGACGTGCGTGGGATGATGCAGGAATACAAATACCCCAACGATAATTGGAATGATGAAGTCGCGGGCCCAAGACCATTTTTGTCCTCCAAGAAACCACAGAAATGCGATTAAAACTAATCCCCCAATTTCAAATGGAATCATACAGCTACCCTCCAGAGAATAAGCGCCAAACAACAATCAATGACTAATGACGCATAAATTGAAACTAAAAATGGTAATAGGATGTGAGGCTTTTGTGGCGTGATCTTCTCGTCGTATATGCCGGAATAAATCCTCATTGTAATTGCTGTTATCATAATTCCTTTCAAATCCACATCGCTTGCAGACTTCACGCCATGGAAAAATCCCACAACGTGGACATGTCATTTATTATTCTTCCAATGGTAGTATCTACGAGCATATTCATAAGTCATCCACATCTTTCCCTTGGACCACTCCTCCCAATTAACTGGCGGCTCTTTAATTTTTCCAATATCCCCACCATCTTTACCTTCAATGAGGGTTGGTGGTCTATTTGTCGCGCAACTTGTCATCGATACGCACAAAATCATCGAAAGAATTAGCGTCATCAATTTCTTTATCCAAATCATCCTGTTCCTTTCTTTTCCTTGCGTTCCGATCTGAGATTAGCTTTAGAATCAAAAATGCAATGGAAATTATTCCACCGATTATAGACAAAAGGCTGACGGGTTCCATAAGTCCTCCTGTCTTATGACCAAACGATTGGTTTCTTAGTAATCAAGCGTAAGATCATATTGACAACGCCTAAGATTGTGGCTTGCAATTCCATGTTTATCAAAACATGGCCGGTCACGCCTTGTGCGATCATCGCAACCAAAGCGATTGCATTGACCCACAAAGTTTTTGATAAATACCATACTGTCACTTCTTGTTCATCTGCCATACTATCCTCCTTGTTTGTTTTTTCCATTGAACTTCTCGTTGATTAAATCTTTTATATCGTCAATTTTTCCCTCGACGTTCTCAAATTGCTTATTCATTGATTCAACCAAATTATTAAACTTAGCGTCGGTCTCTTTTTCATGGAACTGTTTTGCTTGATCGTAGAGCTTTTGATTAACATAATTATTCTCACAAAACGCCTGTTCCTCATCTAAGCGCTTAAAAAACAGCTTCCTGTCTTCCTCTTGCGCTGTTTTTAACTCATTTATTTTGTTTGTTATCAACGTATTGAAGACCCAACCAATAAAAGGAAATATTATTACGCTGATAACTGCTAACCATCCAGATATGTGTTCCATGAGCTTTCCTTATCTATTGTTGTCGCATCAATCCTTTTAAGTTAAATATTCCAGATGCTTTTATCTTAATCGAAGATACCGCTGAACCATATTCATAAGCTCCAACATCCCAAACAGCACCACGAGAATAGGCGTTGTAATCATTCGATGTTCCTGTGATCGTTATTGTCTCATCTGCCGTACCTGAGCCTATTGCTGGGCTTGAAACACTGATAGATAACTGAGAAGAATAATCAGGGGTTATATAATAACCTGGCGATGTATATGGGCCTTGCTTTATCGTTCCCGTGAATAACGGATCTACATTGCATTGGTTATGGGTTGGCAACGTGCAATCCGTATCAGAGGCAATATTCTTTGTGCCATAGATGATGTTGTAATCATTTGTAATTGCTAAGCTCCCGCAAGCTCCTGCACCGTTTCCATCTGAACCTGATGCGTAATAGAAATCTGACGTATCATTTCCACCGACTCCATTGATAGAGGTATCATCACCAAATTCCCTGCCACCACGGAAAATATTGTTGTACGCCAATATTTGAGTGCTTCCGTCACAGCCCGTTCCCCCAGATAAAACGATTACATTTCCATTACTTAAAACAGTTGAATTACTGATATATAATTTTTGCCCGCCAGTGCTGTTTGAGAAAGAGATAGTGTCACCGTTAGCACGACACCAATCAAAACTAACCGATGATCCTGAAGAATCTTTCGTTGACGTAAAACTTTGACCATAATGAAATCCACAATTACCAATGATTATTGAATTCTCAATATAGGAATTAGCAACTGAAGTCTTAAATTGATTGCCCGCATTACCTTCTGCCCGAGAACGAATGAATTTGACAGTACCCGTACCATTTCCATGCAATAAATCTACGCCATCAGATGTATTCCAACTAACAACTGCTCCAGTGAATGTCCAGTTTCCTGCTGTACCATCACCCAAACCAATACCATCACCAAATCCACCTTGTGTTTGTGACCAGCAATGATGTTTATCAGTTGATGATAATAAATTGGTCGTCGTCAACGGATAAACTTCACCGCAACCATTCCAGCTAATGGAAGCCCGACCACTTGGATAACCTAAAGAATCAGAAAAAGTTACGGTGCCAGTATAACCATCGTCACCGCTTCCATCACTATCCCAACCAACAAAGCCGCCAGTATTAAGTATGGCATTGACCATATCAATATTACCGGCGCGCTGGGCAAAGAATGCTTTACCTGCCATTCCATGAACAAATACATTACGAGTTGAAATTCCCGATGAATCTGCTGCCGCTTGAATACCTGTAGCAGCCCATTGTCCATAAGGATATGTTGATCGTTCGCATTTAACAGGATCTCCGCCTGGTAAAGTTCCGTCACTTGGACCAGATTCTATACACCCAGAATGATCGGTAATCTCTAAACATTGAATATCAACATTGCTTCCAATGTTTAAAACAACATAGGCTCGCTCATTGCCCCATAGCTGCGCCATCTGATTGACCGGCTTTGTATCACATGAGGCGTAACCTTTTCCGTATATCTTTGTCTTATTATTGACATCAACGCCATTAGGAACTTGGTCAAGCATGCAATCCCACGGGAAAGATGTTGAGCATGTAGCATTTGGCATTCCGTAACCAATTTTATACATGGCCTGTGTGCCTGGAGACACATGACTGTCATTATCAATTATGAGCGTGTCGCCCGCTGATAACGTTCCTGACGTGCTTGGACCTCCTAATGCCCAAGCTGGATGAGCATAAGCACATGCTTGAGCTGAACCACTACCAGGGTCTGCTGCATCTGCTAATCCTGTGCAACGAGTGGAATCTCCTCCATCATCGCGCACATAATACGTTGCCGCCCAAGCCTGCAACGTTATGAGAAAGAGCGTTATGGTTAATAACCATTTAATCATTATGGCCCCAAACACCCACATGCGTCTGCTGTTGCATCTGCACAATCAACTAATGAAAAATCTGCTGTATTCTGCGCCCATACACACATAGTGCCTGCACATGTTGTGTTGCATGCTGTATTTGCGCCTGTTTTCTTTGTTATAGGAGATGTTGCTGTAAATGCGCGAATAGCCCCTTGAACGTCAAGTAAGGCTCCAGGTGTTGCACTTCCAATGCCTACGTTACCGCTATCAAGAACTGTTGCTTTTAGTGCAAATGAAGAGTCTCTGATATTTAATGCTGATCCTGTTGTTGTTCCATTTCCAATAATAGTTACTTTTGCTTGAGGATTAGAAGACCCTATCCCAATATTTCCATCTGAATTAATCACAAATGGTGTTGTATCGCCAGCTCCATTATCATTAACTTTAAATATATCTTGAGCGGTGGTTGTCGATACTTCAAGTCTTGCTGAAGGAGCAGCTGTATTTATGCCAACATTAGCTTGATTTATTGTCATCCTAGTTGCTGCACCTGCTGACCCATTGCTTGCTGTATTAAACTGTATACTTGTACCGTTTGCACTTCCTGTCCAATCTTCATTAGAAAGCACCGCTATATCTGCACCAACTCCTAATGAATGTGATGTATTCGTAGAACCTAAAAAACGTATTCTTGCAATAATATCATTTGCTGCTATAGCAGCACCGTCATCTGTAGCAATATCTACTAAAGCAGTTCCTGTTCCACTAGAGGATGTTTGTGTTGATATAAACTTAGCAATCTTGATTGTGGGAGATGATACTGTTAATCTTTCACCCGTTCCACTTGTATTATAAATTGTCCCTATACCGACGTTTCCTGTTGCGCTTTCTACAGAAATATCTGAATTAGACCAATTAATATCTGCTCTTTGTACTTGTTGAAGGCCTCTCCATATGATTGCATTTGAACCAATGATTGCCCCTTCATCTTCCCAGTTAACGCTAGACTTTAATCCTTGAATATCTTCCCAATTAGTATTTTGAGAAATTCCTAATGATGATGCTAAGTCTGATTGTGATATTTTTGCGTCACTATATGTGCCGTTATCATTTTTTACGAGAGGAAAAAAATCATCACTGTCTGTTGATGTTACAGTTGTATAAGAGCTTTTCTTCGCATCTGCAAAGGCAATCGAAGGAAGAATTAATAAAAAACACAAAATTAAATTAAGCATATTGTTCTCCTGTTTTTAACTTCCACATAAACATTGATCCGCTGTTGTATCTGATGGACCAACAAGGCTTGGCAATACAACACCAAGCGTTCCTTGATCTAATCCAACTAAAGCCTTACCTGTTGTGCATGTCGTTGTACACGCTTGATTGCCAGCAGCCTGTATTCTAAAAGCCCCTGACCCCGTGCCATTTAATCTTATGACACCACCAACATCAAGCATCACCCCTGGACTGGTAGAATTGATTCCAATATTGCCATTGCTACTAATAGTTAACATGGGCGTACTTGCGGATAAATTAACACCATCAAAGCCAATGCCAGCATTAGAACCGAATAATGCTTGTCCAGAACCATTTCCACTAAACGCGGTTGCTCTGACAGTGCCAGTTACGTCGAGCACTTCTCCTGGAACTAATGAGCCAAGGCCGATGTTTCCAGAAGCAACAATTAATTTTCCATTCGTTGCAGTTGTTGTTCCAATTCCGATATTTCCTGTTGAATCAATCACAAATGGCGTCGCATCTCCAGCCCCATCGTCATTCACAATAAACATATTCTTTGATGCTTTTGAAGATATATCAACTAACCCATTGGTTGTGAATGTTCCTAAACCAATATTTCCAGCAGATGTTCCACCATTACCATTTATTAATATTGCCCCTGTTCCCCCTGTTCCAGAATCCCATCGACTGTTATTGCTTGCATCTGCCCATATACGGTTAGATATACCTAAACCAGAATTAAGAATAACAAGCCCCTGCGTATTACTTGTGTCTGCTTGTTGTCGAATTGTAAAAATACCTCTATCAGTTGCAAATGTTCCAACACCTACATTTCCAATAGAGCTTATTACAAATGGACTTGTTTCTGCGGTTCCGTTATCATTAACACGAAATAAATCTTGTGCTGCTGTTGAAGATATATCTAACAAAGCATTAGCAGAAAATGTTCCTATACCAACATTATCTGTTGCTGTGGTTGTATATACAGTAGTTCCACCATCTGTCCATCCACCACTTGTCGCAGAAATACATCCATCTAATGGTGTTGAATCGTCTTCGATGGTACATGTTCTGTTACTGGTCAATGATGAAGGAGATGTTAAAGTGAATTTATTTGAACCATTAGCATTAGCCTCGAATAAATCAAGAAAACCTGCAGAGCTACTCGATGCTTGAAAAGCTGTTGCTTTAGCTGTGCCATTAATATCAAGCGCGACTGTTGGATTTACTGATCCAATACCAACATTATAAGTTGTGGCTGTCTTAGTCGATGAATCTGTTGTCCATCCACTACTAGCACCTACTCCCGTCAAACCAGACCCATCACCAGAAAAAGCTGTTGCGCGCACTGTTCCTGTAACATCAAGCGCGGTGCCTGGATTTGATGTTGCAATCCCAACATTGCTAGAAACTTTTAGTGTTCCTAAAATATCTAAATTAGCAGAAGGAAGAGTTGTCCCAATACCTATATTCTTATTCTTCATGCTAAAGATATTCAATTCAGAAATAATGGAAGGATTGATGTTTCCTGTAGCATTTCCATAAAAAGTATTATTTGATAAATTAATATTGGTTAATGTTCCTGATCCAGATTTATTAATTCCATATAATTGAGTAGGGCTTCCTTGATCGTCAAATATTGAATTATTTGAGATTGTTATATTAGATAAAGTTCTTCCCGTATCAGAAACAAGAAGCAATCCTGATGATCCTTGAATATTTTTTATAATATTTCCTGTTACTATAATATTAGTGGCATCTTGAGAGGAGTCTGCAACAAGAAGAATCCCTTTCTTTCCTCCTGCCACATAGTTATTAGATATAATTGTCTCATTTGGAGTGCTTGAAATATACATCGCACTTTGATCTGAGCAAGTAGCGCATGATCCAACATTTGTGATATAGTTACCTGATATAATTCCATGTCCTCCATGTGTTTCTATCCCTACACCAGTAACCTGATCCATAATGTTATTTGTAATAACAAATTGAACATCTTTTGAAGTTGACCCAATATTCACAGCATTAATACCGTGGGTTGTTTCAGAATGGTTTGTGAACACATTATTTGATACTATTATTTTCTCTGACTTTCCTCCTGACCAATGAACCGAAGAAACCCCCCCAAGACCAGAATCTTGATTTGTATCAGAAAACCAATTATCTTTAATTATTGTTTGATCTGCTGTTCTTGACGTTGTTGTCCCCGTTGCAAGATAAATAGCTGCTCCTCTTGTACTTAGAAATCTATTGTTTACAATACGTGTTCCAATAGCTCCTTCTGTACCAAAAGCCCCTTCAGATGCCGCGGTCTGATTTCCACATAGATAAAACTCATTCAATGTAATAACAAGACCTGTAACCTCTTTTGCGCTGATACATCTTGAGGTTGCATCTGTTAAATAATTTGAAATAAATTTAGCCCTATCTGCTCCATCACTAACAAGAATCATTGAATTTGTTGTTGAATTATTTGCTTTATTTGCATCAACATATGTATTCATCAATGTAAAATCATCACCAGATACAGTAAAAATCCTAGTATTTGTTCCATTAGCTAATCTTAGATAAGTTGCTTTACCGACACCTTTAATTGTTACTTGATCTTTAGTTATATTAATATTTCCTGTGATTGAATAATCACCAGCAGGTAAGGAAATCTCTCCACCAGACGGTCCAAGAGCATCATGAGCTGCTTGAATACCTGTGGATGTTTTTGCATAACGAACACCATCAACTACTATCACTGAATTAATCTTTGATGCTGTAATTTCTCCATTAACATCTAACTTAGAAACCGGAGATATTGTTCCAACTCCTACGTTATCAGTTGATGTTGTTAAGTGCAAAACAGTTCCATCATCATCCCAACCCCCGCCACCTGAATCGCTACTTATTCCAGTTAATCCACTCCCATCCCCAACAAACGCTGTTGCCGTAACTGTTCCGTTTACATCAAGAGCACTTGATGCGGTTAATTTTCCCATCCCAACATTTCCCTCAAATATCGCCCCATTTGTTGGTGCAGTTGTGTCTGTATATGTTGAAGAACCAACAGCCAACGTGCTTCTAACACTAAGAGCGTTTTTAACTGAAGTTGTGCCAATGCCAAGATTTCTTCCAGTGTCGCTAATTTCGATCTTGGCAAAAGCGATTTGAGGAAAAACTAACATCAATAATAATAAATTTCTAAACATGAAGACCCAGTCTTTAAGCTGATAAGTTGTCATTGAGAAACGTCAAGTCATTAGAGGTGTCGCCGCCACCGCCTGAACCAACTGTTGGCGTTCCATAAGTGAATGTAAATCCATCCCTCACATACCCAGAAACATAAACCTTACTAACATCATTTATTGGGACAAATATAGGTGAACCAAGCGCATAAGCTGGATTTCCACTACCATAGCTTCCACTTATTCCGTGTATCCAAATAGGTCCATAATTTGTTGATTTTGCGCTCACAATTACATGCGTGCATTCAGTGGATTCCTCAAGCAGTTGTACGGTATTAATTGTGGTGGTTGCGCTGCCTTCCAACAAAATACGTTCGCCTGTCTCGCTCAAAGCAAAACTGCCGTCCTCGTTTAATTCATACTGAGGGTCTTCCAGCAACACTTTATCCCCAGTTTCGCTCAAAGCAAAGCCGCCATCCTCATTTAACTCATAACCAGCATGGATGGTTCCCTCGCCTTCAACAATTGAGTCAACTTCTATGTTTGCTATATTAATAGTGCCATCTCCATTGCTAACCGAAGCATCAACTGGCGTTCCGACAAAATCAAGAGTTTGTGCAAAACCTTTGTTTGTACCTTCATCTTTGACCAAAATTTCTGGAATATAGATTGCACTCATTAGCCCTCTTTGTAGAAGCTAGTTCCACCAATTTTCTTAACAAACTTCATGCTTTTAATCATGCGTTTAACATTAGGCTGTTGCAAGTCCGATTCACTAAACCAATTGGTTGCTCCTCCAGAATGGTCAGCTTTCTTTGATTGTTGCCAAGCATCTTTTGCTTGCTGTACAACCTTTGGTGAAATTTGATATTCCCCTTTTTTAGTCTTGCGATAATATTTCCCATCTCTAAAAGTTATTGCCCTAATGCCATAAGCGCCTTGCAAAGTATTACGATTACGAATTGTGCTGGCATGGACTTTCATGCTGTCAGCTCCCTCTGCTTCGGCTTCACCCAATATCGTGCGAATAACATTCTCGTCAGTCATTGGAATTTTTTCTTTGGCTTGTGCTTGCGAAGATGCTCCCAAAGCTGTCAAGCTGGCTACACCCGCACCAACTGCCTTCTTATTTAAAGATTTTTTATTCATGTCCTTGGTCATAAGATCATTTAAAGTCATCGCAGGTTTATCGCTCTTTACTTCGCCGCGAACATCGATAATCGATCCTTTTGGCGGGTTTTTCTGATACCTGACTGATTCTTTTCTAGCCACTGGAGCAATCTTTGGTATTTCTCCTGCTGCTGGCTGTGAAAACTGCTCCATACCAGAACCGTTTGGTTCAATTGGCGTTGCACCAGTTTTTCCTTGACTATTAATGTTTGGAATTTCTCTGCGCTGTTGTATATATTGCGGTTCTGGTACTGGCAATCCTCTTTGCACCTGCCCTGTCATTGGCACTGGATTAGAAGAAACTGCTTGCCCTTGTGGCGAACGCAATGGCGGAATGCTTTGACGATCTTTTAAATATTGAGGAATTGGTTCTTGAACTGGAATAACCTGTTTTCCAGCTTGAACTGGCGTTTTTCCTGATAATGCCGCTTCTGCAATCTTTTTGAATTCAGGATAAGCTCTAAAAATCGCCATTTTATCAGCATCAGCCATAACAGAGAGACCTTTTGCAACTCTGCTAAGCACAGCAGGTGATGCTAACGCTTTCGCCACCATGGCCGTTCCAAGCCCTGCAGCAGCCCCTTCTGCGCCGCCAACTGCACTGCCTGTTCCGATTCCTATTAATGATTGAATTAATCCAAGCGGATTGTTTCTTGACTCCACTGCCATGCGATTTTTTGCGGCACGGCTAATGTCAATAAGCCCAGAAACTCTCTGATTTAAATCAGCAATCTCAGGAGCGGCTTTCTCAACAATCTTATTAATTTCATGATAAGCTTTATGCGCGGCTTTTGTGTTAATGTCATTGGCTGTTTCTTGCGTGAATGGAAAATCATCAGCTAATTGGCGCTTCAGTTTAATTGCTTCTCTGACGCTAATTTTAGTTAAGTCGCCATATTGTTTTTCAATCTGAGCACGAACGCTTTGCAATTCATTTAAATTTGATGTTCTGTCTTTAAGAGAACCTTTGGCTTTGCTTGCAGCCAATTCAAGGTTGTTGTCAATCGCTTTTGAAACATCCACAATTGCAGGATGGTCCTGCACGGCCTGTTCAAGTTCTGCGCTACGTTGCTTTAATCTGTTGGCATAACCTTCTGCCAAATCAGTAATTGAATTGCCAGTAACATTTTCTTTCGTAAATACAGCCATGGGGTCTTTGCTGTAATTGAATGCTTTATTTGGAAGCTTAACCATCCAATCATGCAGTCGAGCAGAGGCACCCCTCAACGTATTTGGGAGATTTTCAAGTTTTGAAACTACAGGGCTCAACAATGCGCCCGCTCCTGCCTGAATTGCTCGGCCTTCAATGTTTGTGGGGCTATCATTTGGAGCATACGCTGCGCCTGCTACAGCACCAGCAGCCGCCTTGCCAAGTTTTCCACCATTACCTAATAATTTAAGCAACGCAATCTTGTTTAAAGGCGACATAACCAT
>JACCDG010199457.1_pt1 | contig 35913 bp, 73 predicted proteins | sample 7442471 | NCBI WGS metagenome assembly JACCDG01 (sample SAMN15323444, study PRJNA562643) | freshwater metagenome | isolation source: river surface water | place: USA:Blue River Watershed | collected 2017-08-17 | reverse complement strand
AAGTTAGGCGATTGTTGGAGCAATAGAAACCACCACCAACCTCCTTAGGTGCTCCCTCCAATGAGGTGAGCTGACTATCTTCACAATCGAAATTCCTCCCAACCTTCTGTGGTGCTCCCTCCAGTGATGTGAGAGAGTTGTTGCGACAATAGAAATTACCACCAACTTTCTGTGGTGCTCCCACCAGTGTGGGAAGGCGGTTGTTGTTGCAATAGAAATTCCTCCCAACCTCTCGTGGTGCTCCCTCCAGAGAGGTGAGATAGTTGTTGTCGCAATAGAAATCTTGGCCAACTGTTCCAAATCTAACACCTTTAAAATCTTTAAAATTCCGACCAGAACAATCGAAATCACCATCCACATCAACCTCTCCCGTCTCCGGATTGAGTGTCCATGTACCTTTAGTCCAGGTGTTCAACCACTCGATCTGCTCTGGGGTGAGTTCTTGTTCTTGCGAGTTCTCAAACAGTTGGCTATATGTCTTTAGATTCTTCATTCTTCATAGTCTTATCTCCGTCTATATATCCCGCCATCCGCTCTGTCTTCCCCGTCCTTTCGCGTGCGAGAAAACGCGGTTTGGGTCCCCCATAGAATGGACCTGCATCCCCCGGGTCTAAAACTGGGGACTCCAGATTTGGCCGGGGGCCAAAATTCGGGGTGGGTGCTCCAGGAGGGCCGGCCTCCAGGGATATGTCTATGTCATATGAGTCTAAAAGTGAGTAGCAAAACGGTCTAAATGTGCTAAGTGAAACCGTCTAAATATGCAAAGTGATATCAGTACATGAGAGATCAGAGTGTCCACTCCTGATCGTGGATAGCCTTAGAGAGTGGGGATTTACGAATGTCATGAGGACCGAGATTCCATGTGGTCCACACCTTAGTTTCCTTATAGTAGACCTTGGCCATCAGAAAGCCTAACTCAGATACGTAAAGTGCTTGTAGCTCTCCGTCACCATGAGGAGTGCTAACTGGAACTGAGGTGCCTTGGAGTGAAGAGTGTCTGTGATCCATAATGAGTACTTATCTAGCCACATTCTTCTGTACTGGTTCTCTATGATATGCGTCATGCTGTTTCTTTAGCTCTCCATAGGCATCACAGCTAGTCTTAGAAGACTTGCATGCTGAGAGAGATAGGAAGATGATGATCATAGGGATCAAGGGTACAAATGGTCTGATCGATTTCATATAATAATTGTGTGTGTTGTGTCTTATGTATCACGCGAGACGGAACATAATCCGATTCCCTACTCCTCCCTCCTCCTATCCTCATCATAGGGATCTACTGTTAGCTTCATCAGCCATTTATACAAGTGATTGCCCCAGGTGCCTAGTTGCCAACCTGCGATACCATACATGATCATCTGAGGCAGAGTGCCTACTAGGATGATGAGCAGGATTAACATCAGCATAAAGGTGAAGAATCGGTGGAATCTAATACGGGACTTTGTCATGGCAGTGAGCTTGGCTTTATCCTATTATACAGATGGGATCTAAAAAGTTTCTGTGGATAAGTCCCAATCGCTTAGAGCTCTTGCCTTAACTTGGATATTATCTGATCTTGAGTTTTGAGAATGTTTTTTAATAAATCGTAATCCATCTTGAGCTTAGTGATGGCTCCTTCATCATAAAGTTCCATAAGATTCTCTATATCTTTAAATGTTTTCTCACTTCTCGAGATGATGTCTTCAGCATCCTCTTTTGTGTAGTTGTCACCAACCATAGATTTAAATACCGCAAGACCATTCTCTGTTATAATACCACTACCTTTGAAAACATCTATTATAGCTCTTATCTTTATATCCGAATCCTCCTTGATTATATCAGAAGAGATCTGGAGTGCTTTCTCCCAGATGACATCAGATACCTTTCCAGCGATCAACCCTTTTCTTAATTGGACGAGGTTCTTAATCATATCTAGGGTATTACCTGTACCCAAGTTATCCATGATCTTCTTGGTTGCTATCTCTATGGGAATATTTTCTACTAAATCATCCACCATATTCTGAGGATAACCTAGACCTTTAAAATGAACTTCTGGTTCTGTACCTTTTCTGATGCTCCTGTCGTTGATGTCGTGAGAGGCAGTAACCCTATTAGTATAATCAATCGTTGTACCAGTTAAGAAGTAGGGATCTGTGGGATCCTTAGTGTAATCGAAGATGTTGACCTGGATTCCCTTCCCGTGTTTTCCCTCTCCCGCATAGCTGTTAAAGGATCCACGATTAATGCACCAGTTAGCTATGGAGCAAAGAGCTTTTTGAGCCTTATCTGTTCTAACTGTAATAGCTAGATAATTGTCATCAAAGTAGAGTACACCAGCACCTGGTTCTAGCTCTGCTATCTCGTCCATCTTCTTCTTCATCTCAAGATTACTATATCCTGAAAGGTAGTTGTTGGCGTAATCCATTACCTGTTCTATAGTCCAAGAATCCATGGCTTTGATCTTGGAGAGTAATCTCTCGGTGGCTTCCTTGCCAAGTTCCTCAAGGGAGTAAGCTGCGTTGATCACCATTTGCTTACTCTCGGAAGACATGTTTCTAAAACCATCCCTAGACTTCTTAGGTAATCTATCTATAAACCACTTAGCTCCATCTGCTCTCTCTATGGTTCTAATAGCATCGGTTAGAGCCTCAAATCCATTAACACCATCTATGTTTTTATCAGATGAATACTGATCAAGATTCATAGGCAATCTGGACACCACGTGTTTCTTGGTGATCATTAGATTGAATAGAGAGGCGAGATCTCTAATCTCTCCATCACCATCGGCTCTACCTGGAAGGTTAATAGGCACACCCTGCTCGAAGTGAAACTTGACAAATGCAGATGCGTATCCGTGCTTGTCTCCAATGAGCTTCAGAATCTCTTTGTAGGCTCTATTGTCTAAAGCCTTCTCCTTGTCTTCCTGAGTTAGATCCTTGGGATCAATTTGCTTTTTCTTTGCGTACTCCTTCTGCATGAAAGACTTTGCAGCTGCTATGTTCTCAGTTAGAGAACCAAACATTTCCCAGTAAGAGCTGATCTCTCTATGGGCAAGCTCAAATGATTCAAATAGTCTTAACCTTTCCATACAAGTATATATCGGTTAATCGGATGGAGCTGATTGTCAAGGAAGTCCCTTTAATAGAACTCTCTGGCCCTTAGCGGTTTGGCACCCCAGGTTCCCCCTGTATACGAGGCCCCCTCAAATGGACCCTGCTGAGGGACCCCTAATAGATAACACCGTGGGGACCCCTAAGTAAGGGACCCATCCTCTTAGCCTTCCCCACCCCCGCAAACACCCCATATACGAGGGGGCCTTGTACCCCCCAATACAGGACCCTGTTTTTACCCCCCTCCACCATATGAGGGAGGGGACCATTTTTTGGAGAAAGCAGCATTCCTTAGCTTTCCCTGTGTCTTCCTCATTTCACCGTGGGCATAGCTAATAGCTACATACAGCAGCATAAGCTTCCATGCTTGCTTATGAGTAACACCTCGGAAAGTGGACATGAGCAAAATTAAATTTTTTTTGCCTAACAGGGGATTTCACCGTGGGCGTGGTGACCGGGGTGGAACACCTGGTCTTTCCTGGTCCATCTCCTGGTCCTCTCTGGATCTCCCATGAGGTCCCTATGGGATCTTTGGATGCCTACCTATACTCACCTCGGCCAACGGTGTGGCACCTGGTCTTCCCATAGGAAAGTTTGGTCCACAAAAAAACCGGGCAGTACCCGGTTCTGAATGATGTGAGGTCTGGTCTAGACTAGCCTCTTTGTGTTGCCCAAGAATCGTTGTCCCATTCTTGAGTGTTTAAAGATTTTGTTGATGTTGATTTCTTTCCCTTCTTTACTTGCTTTGTTTTCATGATGTTTCCGATAATTGGTTATGTAGCTAATATAAGTATTTGTGGCCGGGAAAAAAAATAAAAACCCCATAAAATTTTACCACATCCGTTCCGGGGTGAAATAGGAGAGAGCATAGGAGAGCATGAGAGGGCATGAGAGAGCATAAGAGAGCATGAGAGCTCATGGATAACACCGCGGACAAAAAAAGCTCCGTAGAGGAGCTTTCGTGACCTGACCAATACCTTTACTTGTTAGTGATCTTAAAGTTCAGTACAGCTAATGTAAACCGGCGGTTTGACCAGTCAGTGTCTAGCTGGAACAGTACCACAGGGCCAACTCTGAGGTAAAGATGGAGCTTGTCCCATTGCATGCCCTTGCCCCATGAGTTTCTGAGTTTTAATCCTTTGTCTCCCATAACATCTCTTTTTACTGTATATACCTCTCTTCCCGTCTCTTCATGTTCACCCCGGATGGGAAAGTCCACGGTGAATGGGCGAAGAGGGCGAAGTGATTCTCTTCGCCCACACACCACAAAAAAGTCCCGGATTGCTCCGAGACTTTTTTGACATAACATAACCAACCAACCTAATACGTTTCCTCTCTTGTTATCTTCAGGATGCCTATGGCAATCACCGTGAATGCTCCGAAGAAGATGCCCTGAAAAGGACGGAGTAATAAGATTGATCCGAAGAACCCTGTTGCTGCTGTGATTAAACAAAGGGTTGCGATAATGAGATTGAGGTTGTGAGCTAATGTTTTCATGACATTCTGTTTTTGATTGGTTATGAAGTAAATGTAACGATTTGGGTTGGGATAAAAAAATTATTCCTTTCCTAATCAATCCCCGAATGAAGGATTATGAACAAAGCCTTTTGCTATCATAGCTTTCATAATCGTTTCCTTCACATGACCCTTATACACTTCCCAAACGCTTTCCTCTGACTCGCACCCAGTGTGAATCCAACAATCATCAAGAGCTTTTTTGATAGCGTTGGGAAGGTTGTAGCTTCCAAGATCATCATCGAGACAATCAGGATCCATGGAGAGACAAACAAAGAGCCTACCATCTCCACCGTCGTAGACATCGAAGTACCAGTCCTTTGGATCTGATGAGTAGTCCTTGACATCCTCGTCCTCGTCCTCATCGCCATACACAAACACCTTGGTAGGAGGAGTGGACTTGTATTTGTCTTCTTGTTTGAAGCCAAAGCCCATTGACTTTATCGCCCACATGATATCTTCCGCCATCTTCTCTCCAGCTCCTCTCTCCTTTACATAGGCTATAAACTCTTGCTCTGTCATTCCACCGTTGGGTAAACGCTTAAAGAGGTCTGCTGCTATATCTTTTATCATTGAATCCATTGCTGATCTGTGTTGTGGTTATGAAGTAAATATAATGATTTGAGTTGGGATAAAAAAATTAACCCACCTCATCAAACACATTATCCACGTTATCGACGTACACTATTGTGATGTACGCTCCCCCTTCCTTTCCACGGGGCATGGCGGGACTGATGGAGGTGATGAGAAACTTGCTCTCGTTATCACTTAGCCATTGGTTCGTTTTACTAACTAGCTGAGTGGAATTCTCACCGAAGATTACCATTACCCTCATAGCAATTGTTTTATGAGTTGAGTGATAAGGATGATAAGGAAATTCGCGAGGACGAAAGGAAAGATCCCCATTTCCAATCCGCCCTCCTTCGATAAGGACAGCTTAAATGGTTTGGAAACCAATGCTTGTATAATACTGATCCCTAGAATGAATGGGAATGCTATTGCTCTTAGGATATTTCTCATGGCCGGTATATTAATGGTGGTTTGTTATGTGTAAATATAACTATTTGTTGTGGGGTAAAAAAATTAACCCTGGATTATTTCGACCGAGGTAAATATATAGAGCATGACGATTCTAACCTATGCAGATTTTCTAAAAGAAAAGGCAAACCCCAACCCAAATCCAAATCCAAATCCTTGTTGGAAAGGGTACAAGCAGATTGGGACCAAGAAAAAGGGAGGCAGAATCGTCCCTAACTGCGTAAGAGAAAGTGAGGACATGGACATGGACAATACCGAGGGTTTTGATCGTACGGATTATTATCTAGATTATTACAGAAACCTATCTCCAACTGGATTCGGTGTTGACCGATTTGGAGATTCCATCGTTATCAGAGTTCCTGATTCTGCAGCATCAAATCCAATGCTCTAACTGGTAACACCGTCGCCAACGGTGAATGCAGCTGTAACAGCTGGAAACCTATAGGAAACCTATGTCCACAAAAAAGCCTGGTGTGGGCCAGGCTCTCAGATGTTTTCAAGAAAATGTTTTGTGTTTGGATTAGCTTTAGAATTCAAAGCTGGCAGTACCGTGGTAGTTGCCTGTTGCCAATTGAATCACTGCAAACACCAATGCTGATGCTACCATAACTCCTAATCCGATTGACCAAACTTGTAATCCGATTGTTGCGATTTTTCCTGCTGTTTTCATTTCATTTTGTTTTGATTGGTTATGAAGCTAAAGTAATGATTTGGGTTAGGATAAAAAAATTAACCCGGGTTAAAATCGAAAAAAGTTTATCCGCGGTGTTCTGCATGGACATCCAAGCTTTTCCCACAAAAAAAATCTGGACGTAAATGCCCAGATTTTCCAATTTAAAAAACCAATAGACCTAAAACAAACTCAGGATTGAAGTGTACACATCGCCTCTGAAGTGAACCATGAAGATATCGGTCAACATGATTACAGAAGCTAAAGCATCTATCTTTAGCCAGAGCATCTTGGCCACACCGTCGGGGTGACCTATTCTTTTAAGGATATTAGAAATTATTGAGGTAACGATTCCGATTGCAAAGAGTATAACGAAGGAGATCCATTGGTCGCTTAGGGCAACACCGAGGATACCCCAGATGAAGTATGGTATTATGATGAATAGGTAAAGACAACCTGCAGATTTATCCTCTGCAAAACTTGACTTATCAGCAATAGACTTTTTAAACTCGTAAAATCTTCGAGTGTTGATTACTCCATACACCTCGTATAGAAGGAAGAGGATTGCGAGTAGGAAGAATAGTGTTGTCATGGGCTTTATGTTTTTGTTTTTGTTTTTTGGTTAATATAAAAGTAAGGGTTTATTACGGGGGAAATGAGATAGAGCTGGAGAAAATTTCCCTCCGCCAATTCCCCCAGCTCTCCGCCCATCCACCGTTGGCGACGGTGTTTCCAGCTGCTACGAATTCAGCACACACAAAAAATCCTCAGCGGGGAAACTGAGGATTTAGATTATTCAGAGGTCAGCTCCTACCATTTAGGAGGATTGGCTTGAATGAACTCTTGAGTGTATAGGTGTGAGTTGTCGTTGTACACAATCACATCCTCCCACCATCTGATGCCTAACTGAAGTCTTGGAACTGCAAACTTTTGAATGTCCTCATCGTGGACGAAGAAGAAGAGATCATTACGACCTCCGGTCTCCGGAATAGCTTTTCCAGATGAATCCAAATCGGGAAGGGTTTGAACCTCGGTATGATACTTAACTCTAACTCCCATTTCGTTCTTCATGAAGTTTACTAACTCTTCTTGTTCTTGTGGAGCTGCTCCTACGATAACTCCTGGCCATACACAAAGTTGATTGAACATGTTGTTTTGTTTTAATTGGTTATGAAGCTAAAGTAATGAATTGGGTCTGGGAAAAAAAATAAACCACAAAAAATTCCAGCCCGATTTTGTCGGGCTAGATCTCCAGCTGGCTCACCGTTGTTTAGAGTAGTTTTCTGACCTGAGCAAAGTAAGCCTCGATATCACGGGCAAACTTAAGCGCTCTTTCCTTGGTCTCTGTGTAGGCGAAGAATTGGCAGAATTCGCTATCGAACTCTATACCTCGGCAATTAAGCCTTGCCTTGATAAATTCCTCGAAGTCGTAAGCTGATTCAAACTCCTTAACGGTGAATGAACGCTTCATGTTACCTGTGATGGTCCATTGAGCACCAGCCCAGTCTCCTTTGTAAACAACCAATCCAGATTCAAATCTAGTCTCTGTACTTCTGTTCATCTTGTTTATCTTTTAGTTAAAATGTTAAACATAGCAAATATAAGGTCTTTATCCAGGGAAAAAAAATTATTAGCAACCTAATGCTAATAATGCGGGTGCGTGTGTAGTATGTTACGACCATACTATGTTTACCGGGGTGTTTATGGGAGGCATTCCAGATCCCAAGAATTCGCTTAGCGTTTCACCAACAAAAAAGGCCTCGTACACACGAGGCCCCTTTGCATTTATAACCAACCAACCTAAAATCTAATCCCCCTCCACTTCTGTTTCTATCTGTACGTCGATGCTCAGATTGTACATCATCGTAACATAAAACTTCATTACTTGAGAGTTAATGTGGTCTGCTCTGGAGAATGCACCGTGGAGGTCGTTGTCTAAGACCGCCTGTACAAAGCTACCAGGATAAGTGTTGACACCTAATCGGTTCATCATGATTGATGTTCCGATATTGATGATATGTTCTTTTGATTCCTCGTCTATCATGAAGTGCATAGGAACTCCTGTTGTCACGAAGTTTTCGGCTAGATAGCGAGAAACCCCGCATCTTACTTTCTTTTCAATTGCCTCTCTGTTCTTAATCATTGTCATTTGAGTTTAGTGTCTTTCTAATGTAAAGTATAACACCAATAGCCAAAACAACCATCCAAGCTTTCGGAGTCACTATCAAACCAAGAAGTGTAATGACTCCTATAATGTATAATGACCAATGTATTGCTGCTCTTGTTTTCATTCTGTTTTGATTGGTTATGAAGTAAATGTAATGATTAGAGCTGGGATAAAAAAATATTATAACCCTATTCCTTCAAAATTATAATTTCCTTTTTTTACCTCTTCAGCTTCTCTCCTTACCGCTTCTTCATACTTCGGATTCTCCTTCTCTCCATCCTTGCAATCCATACATATCATCTGGGTATTAAACATGGACATAATGGTAGAGATAGTTTCATTTCCGCATCTTTGACAATTGCTCATTTTGTTTTGTTTTAATTGGTTATGAAGCTAAAGTAATGATTAGAGTTGGGATAAAAAAATAATTCTGTAGTCAGGACAGGATTCGAACCGGTAAAGAAGGACTTTCATCAACATCTTTTATGTTAGGATATATCACTATCCAATTATTCCTTGTGATAAAGGAAGCGTCTACCATTCCGCCACCTGACTATTCAGTTACAGTGTTTTTAAAAACTCTTCATTGGCTTTGGCCAAACGATCCGCAAAGTGAATCATGTCTCTACGATACCAGTCAGTTGATATTTTAATTTGTTCCTGAGTATATTCACCCTTATTGTATTTGGTTGAGTCAAGTCCGGTGGTACACCAGTTTTCATACTGACCACCTCTTTTAAAGTTATGGGTTTCTTTCTTGTCCGTGAGTGTTACCCCTGCACGAGTTGACCCACCGAAATGATGGGATTTTACCTCATCTCCTTCTACAAAACAGGTACCCCAAAAAGGTCGGGCAATGTATCCACCTGCGATTACATATAAACCTAGTTCGTCCTTCTTTACTTTCGTTACCATGAGAATTTATTTAATTAAAAGATTGGTAGAAAAAATTTGCACCTCGGTGAGTTTCTGCCAGAGGAGAAATTCGATCGAGATTAGTTTCCAGTCCAAATGTTTTATTTTTGAAATGGATTTTTTTGGCATCAATCCTATCTACCACACATATTTTCTTACCTTCAAGCTTTGTCTGGACAAGGATCTTATCTCCAATTCTAGGGTGATCTAATTGTTTCATTGTTCTTGGTGTTAACGGTTTTCTCGATCTAATTGATCTAGGTACTCTGACATCTTTTTTTCCCAACGGTCGTTCTCATCATAGTCTTCGAAGAGGAGTAGGAAGAGGAGAAACGGAGTAAATAGGATTATTCCGGGAATAACAAGGATAAAGTTTTTCCAAGTGACTAGGTCAAAAAGATCCTTAACCGTTTGTCTAGCATCTCTACAACGTCTTTTAAAGTGTTTCACTGTTCTTGGTGTTAATTGGTTATGAGATAAAAGTAATGATTAGAGCTGGGATAAAAAAATATTACCCAATCTTTACTTCCTTCCAGCGTGACTTAATCTTCTCTGAATCAGTATTCAGTATGAAAATTTTGGATAGGTTCCAACCTGCTAAATTCCACCAAATCCCTTGTTCTCTCAGCCAAGAGAAGAATGCTCTTTCGGTGTTCTCGCCTAGATCGACTATTCCCTGTATGTTTAATACTCTTCTCATTGCTCCTGTTGTTTAAGTTCTACAAGCTCAATTAATTTGTCAATGCAAGCAAGTTCTGCTTCTTCCATTCTTGATAAAGAATGTGCATTAAATAAATAGTGGGGGACATTTAATGTGGTAACATTATAACCATAAGTTTTATTCGCAAAGTTTGAAATGCCAGGGTTTCCAAATAAACCATGCTCCTCTCCAAACCATCTAAATGCTTGTTGGAATAATGGTGCAACACACTGTAATGAGTCACCATGAAAATCAGTTATAAAACATTCTTGAATTATCAACTCTTGATTTCTTTCATAAAAACCTAAACAAGGTTCATCAAATCCAAGTTGTTTGAGTTTTAAAGCTCTATCATAGGGTAAAAATTCTTTTGTCATTGTTCTTGGTGTTAATTGGTTATGAAGTAAATGTAATGATTAGAGTTGGGATAAAAAAATTAAACCTCCTCGTTACTATCACCTTCATCTATCTTTTTAAATTCTGGTACCGGATCGTAAATCTCTTTATAGAACTGGAAGTAACCAGCACTCTTTCTCAGCAGCTTCTCCTTTTGCACCTCGGTTGCCTTATGAAAGTTTTTAAGATAACCATCCTCTATCCTCTTTTGAAGCAGAGCGTGGTTGAAGCTAGGAAAGTTCTTAGCTCTCTCAGCAACTATTATACTCTCGCTCATCTCCGACGATAGCTTCTTAAGAGCATCAATCAGCATGGTAAAATTTGGATCTGTACTTTCTTCCATAGTCATTAATCAAGCGATGCCCAAGTTGAATGGGGAATTCTTGTATGAGCTTCCTCTGGTCCAGACTGCTCAGATAATGGTATTCCCTCTACCTCCTCGTAGAATGTATCAGGATAGATTTCATAGTCCCGACAGAACATGGTGAGCATTTCATAGTAAGGTTTGTAATAAACCAACTCCTTGAATCCCATTGAAGCCCATTTGTTGGCGATGTGCTCAGAAACTCCTCGGGATCTGAGATAATGAGATTTGTTTCTGAAGTCTTCCAGATCAAAAAGACCTCGGGAGCAAACTGCATGATAACCTTCCTCCTCCATGATCTCTTGAAGCTTCTCTCTTGAAACTATGTTGTATTCATCGGGATAAAGTCGGATGAGCTGACCATCGATATAGGTCTGAACAATCTCTCCCTTGTATTTCTCGTCCCAGTTCTTGGATTGTGCATACACCCTTTCCAACTCCTTTTCGATGAATTCTTCCTTGTCTCCAGCTCTCAAAAACCTCGGACCGTAATTGGTGTTCTCGATTAGATCAATCTCCTTACTGGCAGTTTGTGTGAGCTCTCTACTGATCTTTGGTTGTTCCGAATAAGCCCAAACGATTGTGAACCTTTGAATTGGGTTACGAAGCTCTGCGAACTTAAAAGGTCTCATTATCATAATGAATCCCTCTCTGAATTTGTCTCTAGCGTTTAACATTCCTGCTTAGTGTTAATTGGTTATGAGATAAAAGTAATGATTAGACCCGGGATAAAAAAATAATTTTGTAGTCAGGACCAGATTCGAACTGGTATCTTGCCAACCTTTATCCTCCCTTTGAGAAGATTGGGGACTCGAACCCCGTGTTACCCGTTACACCACCTGACTATGTAACCTTCGTTGGTACTCCCCGTTTCTTAAGTCGGCGGTTTCCCCATTTCATTTTAAACGTACATCCCTACTGGCACTTGATGTCAACGTTGTAGTCAGGACAGGATTCGAACCTGTATGAGTCACATTAAGTAAGGGTACACTTATCCTGTTGCAACAGGGATGCTTACCTAATTTCACCTCAAGTGTCATGTACTCTATAGGCACACTTTGCGTCTATCATTCCGCCACCTGACTATTTATTTTTTGATTTCATATATTCTTTAACAACTCTTTCCACCGTTGGATCTAATTCATCACCAGAATCACATATCTCTAAATGACCGTAATCATCGACATGAACTTCTTTAATATACTTGAGGAATTTTACCAATTCTTTTTCCATTTGAATTTCTTCATCACTTTCACCTTCGAATTCTCTTGCTAATTGTTCTGATGTTTCTGAAACAAATAATGGACGAGTTAATTTTTCTTCTTCCGATGTTTTCATTTTCTTTCCTTTTATTTTTTGTAGTCGGGACAGGATTCGAACCTGTATGTAAACTTTATCTCCTTTCTATTATTTGGTAACCGAGTACCAATAGGGTCGGACAGATGTTTACTTACTTATCATAGCGTCTAACCAATTCCGCCACCTGACTATGGTTGGTTTAATGTTTCCAGTTAAAACCTATTTCAAATAATGGTGTAATGTGTAGTGCATAGACATTTGCTTTATCATCAACATTACTTTTGCTAACACCAATTAATATCGGTATAATCCAAAAAAATCTAGTTTCAATTTTACCTTTGTAGATTTTCATAATTTTAATTTTTAATTGGTTATGAAGCTAAAGTAAACATTATCCCCGTGGATAAAAAATGAAACTTAGAAAAAAGTCAGGGCAGGATTCGAACCTGTAAGTGGTATAGATTCAACCCTATACTCTCCGATTTACTTCTTTGCCACGGATACCCGAGCGTCTACCAATTCCGCCACCTGACTATGTTTTAAAAAGAGTCAATGCACAGTATCTACAATTTCCTTTTCGTACATTTGTTATGCGAAACTTTCACTCTTTTAGTAGTCAGGACAGGATTCGAACCTGTAAGAGGTGCCCGTTGTGAGGCCTTTCAGCCGAGCAGTGCTATTTCCTTACGCTTACTCTATTACTCACTTGCGAGTTGCTATTGCCATTTTGCCACCTGACTATTTCTAAACCTAAGGGATCACCTTGATGTAATCCCCGTGGCCTAAAAGTATTTCAATCTCTCCCTTTAGCATAGTTAAACTGATACCTCCGGGATATGTTACTTTAAAGCAAGAGAAAACTCCCTTATTGTTGATTGAGATGTTCTCCTTCTCAACTTTATCACTTTTCTCCAAAATTGCATAGTATCGGAGAGCAGAGTTCCCGCTGATTAAAGCCATTAGCGATCCGTCTTTTGTTCTAGCTTCTAGATTCATTGTGTTATGTTTGATTGGTTACTTAGCTAAAGTAATAATTAGGTACGGGATAAAAAAATTAAACCATATCTACTTATTTGTCGTTCTTGTCAGATACGGTTTAGCAACCTTTTGATGGAATGATTTCTGAACAGCCGGAACTGCAAATGAAACACTGTGGTTTCTGTTAGAGAGAGAAATTCTAAGTATTGCAATCTCTGCCAATCTGATGATGATGTTTTTCATGGTTTCTGTTTTAATTGGTGGTTGATATAAAAGTACACAATTAGGCCCAGGATAAAAAATTAACCTGGGCCAAATTCCAAATGTTTTTTATAGGTCGTTCAGGATTTCAAACGTGCTGATTTTCCTTGAGCCTACCCCGGTTGCCAGGATTGAAACGATTTCCTGATGTAGGTCCTCGACTGTTTTGAAATTTCTGGCTCCCAAGGGTAATGAACGTTTGAGTTGCATGTTCGAGATTGAAAATCCCATTCCGCTAGGTTGCCAACCACCGTAGTATGTATAGCCTAGTGTGTTATCCTCATTCAATCGAACAGCTAAGGTTTTAGCATTTCCCTGTGTACCGTAAGATGGATCAAATAGTCGATAGACAATCAATAGTTTTTTCATTGGTTTGTTTTTAATTGGTTATAGTATAAATATAAGTATTCCGAATGGGATAAAAAAATAAAATCAAGAATTCCCAAACCGATCGCTCTGTATCCATCCACCGTCGCCAACGGTGTTACCAGCTGCAACCTATGCAAGCTTATGCAAACCTATGCCCACAAAAAAAGGATCCGAAGATCCTTTTAATAATTTGTGATTTGGTCTATTCCCATTCCTTGAATGATAATGTCCCATCCTCGTTGATGAATTGACGATTACCCTTGGTTGTGTATCTTTCATCGAAAGGAACCTCAAATATCGGTTCGTCATCCTCCATGATATAATCATCAATCATTTCCTTACCCAATTCAGGATCATCATGAAATGCGATCGAAAGGTTGGTGAGATCCTCTTCAGTACCTCGGAATGTGACCTCTGGCCAGGCACCGGCAGGACTGACAGGAACCAGACCAACAATTTGAAGATTGAATACCTCACATATCTCTTGAAGATAGGTTAGGAATTTTCCGGTGTCATTGCAAGGTCCATCGAATGCAATGTCTAAGCTAAATCTTTTTAGTTTCATGGTTGTTTTTTGATTGGTTATGATACAAATATAACAATCTAAGGCTGGAGAAAAAAATAAAATCGGAAATTTCTAGGCGGCATCTGTCTGTATCCATTCACCGTTGACGACGGTGTTTCCAGCTGCAACAGCTGCAAATCCAGCTGCACAAAAAAGAGACCCGAAGGTCTCTTTCCTGTATATGGAGTTGTGGAGAATGTTTATGAGATGTTCTCTTCTACCGTGTAGAACGTACGGGTTGAGTTTTCCTTTTTAACTCGAACAACAGCTGTTCCAGTTGGACCAATCTCAGATGTCTTCTCTAGAATCACCGAGGATCCTTGAGCCATTGTGGTTGGTGTTCCTGAGATGTCCTTTTTGCCAAACACCTTGATGCCTGCTGTAAGAACTTTGTGAATCTTCTGACCTACTGTCATTGAAGATGCTTGTGGACCTGCTCCTTTTGAAGAAACGAAACGTCCAGTCTTTGGATCTCGATTTTGATTTTTGTTCATATTGTGGATTTTAATTGGTTTACAAAAACAAATATAAGAACTTAGTTCGGGGAAAAAAATTAATCCTCTGGGTAATGCTCTTCGATAATCTCGCAACCATAAAGGTTGAATCCGTCGCTTCCGAATCTCACCCCATCCTCTATTTTGGCTAGGTAAATTGGACATCCAGGATCCGAGAATACCGAGTCCTCTGAGCTTTTCACCTCGGCATCGAAATGGGACTTTGCCTTGTCGAGGTCTGCCGTTACCATGTATGAATCCCCGTCGGGGTTTGCTGTGATTACTATGTACATAACTTTGCGTTTTTAAGGTTAGACTTAATCGATCCAAATTTGCTGTGAGTGAGAAACTGATCTCCAAGCGTTCTTCTCAAGGTCGAAGAAAGTGGTTACCCCCTGTGGTGCGTTGCCACCCTTAGGTTGACCTGAGGTAGGTACTCTTGTGAGGTCCAATGTTCCCATTGCGATACGAAGGGATCCATCTGTTTTTCTGAAGTAGAAACGAACTGTTCCTCTGCGAAGTCTTTCCTTAAGAACTTCGTGTGTGATTGTAACTAATGAAGCTGACATATGGTATTTTTGATTGGTTATAAAGTAAAAGTAAGGTTCTAACCCTGGATAAAAAAATTATTCCTGGTCTTTTTTATGCTTTTTTTTACGTGTGTATTTCTTTTTATTCTTATACACATTAGGTCTTGTGGCCATCCGAATTTCCTGTATGGTAACCTCAATCTTTTCCATGGTTAGTATTGGAGTAAGTCAGCGGCTAGTTCTCCAGTGGGAACACCGTTGAAAGTTATTTCGTAGTTGGGATCCATGCCAGAGGACATGATATCAGAGATGAGGTCATCAATATTAGAAAACTCTCGGGTATAATAGTCACAGTTCAATGAGTACATGTTAATTGCTTTAATTGGTTATGCTACAAAAATAAGGATTAGACCTAGGATAAAAAAATTAACCCGGATAAAAAAGTTCCCGAGGTGTAATCGGGAGTTACAGCTTGACGACAGAAAGCAGATATATACATGAAACAAAGAATAAATCATGCTAAATAACATCAAATCTTACGGAGAAGAAATTAATGAAGCTGCAGCAGCATTACCTAAAATGCCTGAATTCTTGAAAAAGATTGGAGCTAAAGAAGGAACACCTCACGGTGGTCCATGGCAAAAGAATCCGGTTGCAACTCATTGGGAGGTTGAAATAAAGAATACACTAGGTACATCGTTCTCAACATACAAAACATTTACTGTTGACTTCTATCCTAATGGAACATGGGAAGCTAGGTTATTCCCTAAGTTTAGTATGGGTAATAACACCAAGTTATCATTTAGTGGTAAATACAAAGCATTAGCATCTGCTAAGTGTAATTTATTCGGTAAAGCTATTTCCGGCGTTGAGATAACCTCCACCGACATATGTGTTCCACGAATTCAGACATATGATTAATCCGAATCGTCTACGGGGTTACACCGTTGGCATCAATAACTCACAAAAAAAGTCTCAGAAATTCTGAGACTTTTTTGTTGTTGCTCTATGGAGGTTACACCTCGGGACGGTATTTATCCGCATCCTCGTTGTTCATTCCCCAGTAGAATACCTCCCAGTACCCGGATAGCGAGTAGCCCATATCTCTGTAGAGCTTTCTGACTTCCTCGCTGTTTTTGGTTAAACCCATGTGATGGAATAGCATCCATAGGTCATTTAGGTTCATTCGGTCGACGAGATTTTCGATCTTTGGATCAGACTGCCATCTCAATGTTCCTGACTCGTCCTTAACAACTGGATGGTCATGATGGGATTCTTTTTTGAAGATTTGTTTGTAAAATGTTACCTCTATGTTTTCTCTTTTTACTATTTCCATGGTTATGCGGATAATTTGGTTTTACATGTGCTCGCGGGCGGAGTATCTTAGCACCATACTATGTATGGGATCAGTAGGATGATCTTCGTTCTAAAACGAAGTGAAGATCTAATCCCCAAGTGAATTTATGGGCAACTAATCCTCCAGTCCCAATGCTTGAATGATCTTTCTCATCATAAGCAACAGCTGTTAGCAATCTCTTTGCAGTTGCTTCCAACTCTTCCACCGAGGGAACTGATTGTCCATTTTGATTGGACCAAGTCCAGTTGGTGAGTATCATGTAATCCCTTACCTTCTGAAAGTCAAATCTTTCTAGGATAGTTTGAATTTTTTCTTCCATGGCTTCTTAGTTTAGACAAACAATCAATTCGTACTTTTCGTTCTCTAGAATCTGAACGTGTGGGTTGTGCTTGAGAAATAACATCTTTGCAATTTCTCTTTCCATTTTAGCTACCTCAGCTGCTAGAGCTTTGAAGAATTCTCTTTTTGCTCTTTCATCTCCTGGATTCATGTTCTTAGTTTTAATTGGTTATCTTAAATATAAGAACCGCTATCCAGGAAAAAAAATAATTACACGATAAAATTATCGTCCTCTAAAATCTTAACCTCATCCGGAGTCAGGATCTCTCTGAAGTTATCTACATAGCAGTCAACCTTACCAAAGCAGGTTTCTTCTATAGCATTGTCTGCCTTCCTGACAAGTTCTTCTATCGTATCAAAAGTGATCGTCCGATTCACCGTTGGATAGCCCTCGAGCTTTCTCCCACAAATTCTAATGTCGATTTTTCTGGTCATGGTATTTGGTTTTTGATTTGTTGATATTCTTCTTCAGTCAGCAGCTGCACCTTGCACCACCGTTGCTCCCACTCGGCTATGTACTCCTCCTTCAGATATGCAATAGCATCCTCGTCGCTTTCACCTTCTTCTCTCACCTCATCAACATCATAAGGCGAAATCACAAAGTTCTCTATAAGTGTACCTTCGGGAAGATATTCCTTAGGACCTGTAACGATTGCTTTGAAAACTAAATCTTTTTCCATGTTCCTATCTTCTGTATCGTGAATCGAATTTGTCAACCAGCTCATCGTACAACTCCTCGGAAACTTCTTCGAACTTACCGTCCCTTCCCTCGTTGATGAATAATCGGTTGTTGTCCCGTTGGATAACTGAGTATCCTAATGGTGGATGAAGGGATAGAGCTGTGTACTTCTTGTCTCTCTTCATCTTAGCTAGCTTGCTGATGATTGTATCTGACATAAGATCCGTTTTAATTGGTTACTTCTAAATATAAGAATTTGGGATGGGATAAAAAAATTAACTACACCATATTTCGGATGGAGTACCAAGACTTTAGCGCTGCTATCTTTTCATCAGGAATGCCTTTCTTGGACAAAACGTATTCAAGCTCTTCTCGATCCTTCTTAGGAAGCTTAGTGAGATCGACAAGGTAGATTGCATTCTCTATCGAGGCCCCCTCCCTAACTATTTCGGCTATACAGGCAGCTGTCTTGACACCGAGGGCTGAGCGAAATCTTGATTTCTCCCCAGATTCACACCATCGAAAGTCATCTCTCTTTTTATTGGATCTGATGAGGTTGAGACCAAATAGGTCCGTTATCTTATGAATATGCTTGGTTGTTGTTCTTGAAAACTTTCCAAGTTCTATGAGATTGTTTCCTTCTATCTCTGCAACTACAGTATCGTAGCTGATAACTTGGTTTCCTGAGATGTGGAGGTTGTCTCCTACTTTTAAGATTAGCATTGGTTTGTTATTAATTGGTTATAGCTAATTTAACCATTCTAACCCAGGATAAAAAATAAACCCGGATTATTTTTGTTTAATCTTTTTGCAAATAAGTTAAACAGTAATGTGTGTAGACCGTCGACGGTGTTACCAGCTGTAGCGAATTCAGCACACACAAAAAAGGTCCCGGATTAACCGAGACCTTTTCATCAGTTCCTAAAGCAGGAATCAGAACTGATGTTTTTCGAATCTTTTTAAGAATTGTCCGGGGGTGAGTTCAGAGACATTCACTTCCAGACCAATCATTCTCTTCACCTCATCTTTGGTGATGTATCTTGGAACCATCTTGCCTCTATTTCGAGAGTAGAAGAAGCTACCGTGGATCGTCTCCAATAGATGTAAACGGTTGTAGAACTTCTCCCAGTTCTTTTCCGTAATCGAACGCATACCCACGCTCATAGTGGATAGGATGATTGTTTCGGAAATTTGGTTGAGCTTGAAAGTTCCGTTGGAACTCTTTCTGTACAGTCTCTTGTAGTGACTAACTTTTCTTAGATCAAAATTCAAAGGCATACTCTTGGTTTTAATTGGTTATGGGATAAAAGTAATAATCCAGGATGTGATAAAAAAATAAACCCGGATTATTTGCTTCCGTATTTATGACCGGTCATTAACCCAAATAAGAACGCTTCAATCTGAGCTGGATGATTTGAAGAGAAGACAAGTTTATTGTCTATGTAAACATTTTGAGTTGGCTGCATAAAGAAGTTCGGATCAACCCCATCTACCACCAATAGGGTTGGGATTTTCTTTTTTGCTAACTCTTGTACCACTGTGTTTAGTGCTTTGGTTGTTGTCATGGCTATAATTGTTTAATTGGTTATGAGATAAAAGTAAGGAATCATTTCCAGGATAAAAAATTAAAGCTGTACAATCTTTATGTTCTTAATCTTGGATGCTGGGATTGCTTTAGGACTGAGCAAACTCTTGCCCACACCGAAGATGAGTTCCATGATAGGTGAGTGATCAGTGCCTTCGATCAGGCTGCTGGGATTCACCTCGGCCTCGATGATTGCCATCTCACTCTGTCCCATTGCTTTCAATCTGAATCCTATCCATCTCTGTGCAGACTCCTCGGAATCTGTTAGATACACACCTTCCCAAACCTTCAGGAGTCCTTTCTCTTTGATGGACTCGACATTGGATACTGCTGTTGCGTGATAAACTTTCATCGGCCCGCTTTAATTGGTTATGAAGTAAATATAAGCAATCTATCCAGGGATAAAAATTATTGCTGGGGGAATTTTTTTCTTCGCTCTATTCCCCCAAACACCGTCGCCAACGGTGTAGTAAGGCAGAGCGATCGGAAACCAAACACAACAAAAAAGGGACAGACCTAAGTCCATCCCCCGTTATCTAGCCATAATAACGTTTATTCTTCATCGTATTCTTCCTCTTCTTCTTCCTCTTCCCACTCATCCTCTTCCTCTTCCCACTCATCCTCGTCCTCCTCGTCCTCATCACCGTAGAAGTATCCTTGAGCTTCACATGATTCTGGATTTGGTAAGTTGTTGTATTGTGCAACAACATCATCCTCCAAGCATTCAACGAGTTTTGGGTAAATCACACCTGGTGTATCATCACCACTTGGATTGTTTTTGAATGTGAGATCTATTCCCAACATTCGATCAGATTCCAATCCGTTTAATTCTGCAAGGAGTTCGTGAAAATCCTTACCTCCAAACTCTCCGTATCCTTCGTAATTCTCCTCGGTAAATACTCGACCATCGGGAGTAATCATGTGGACCGGGAATGTTGGTCGGGTTGAGTAAGCGTTTGCGATACTCTCTCCGGTATCGCATGTGTTCCAGCTAAAGAAGCCCATATCTTTTTGTTTTAATTGGTTATGAGATAAAAGTAAGTATTCAGATTCAGATAAAAAAATAATCAACTATGAATTCCTATAATATACTTAGCAAATTCTTGAACTGTTCCTCCCTTGGGAAAGTAGCGGTGCATTCTGTCTTCGTCCACACAGTTAACCTCTATGAATTCGGACAACGCTTCCACTTCTCCAGAATCTATGATTTCGTCATATTCCTCCAAGTCAGCATTGTCTGACATGAACTTGTCCATCTTCCATTGTGCTTCTGAGTAATCTTTCATCTCTTCTGTTTTTATTGGTTAATGCTAAATTAATAATCCCATACAGGATAAAAAAATAAACCATATTCAAATTCTTCCACGGTGTTTGGGTGGAGACATTAGCATCCGCTTGTTAACAACAAAAAAAAGTCCGAGCAAATGCCCGGACTCTCTTATAACCAATCTAATCTAACCAAACCTAATTTTTTTGTTTCTCTTTCTTTTCTTCGATTGCTTTGAGTGTCTCTTCCAAATCGTAAATTGTTCCTCCTCCGCAATACTTAACTTTCCAAACTCCTTCTTTTGTAAGTAGGTAACCCCATTCCTCGATGTCACCTCCGAAGAAATGATCTGCGTTTAGATGATAGTCGAAACCGACATTCTCTTCACCCCGGTCTCTTCCGTAAGCTACTACCACACCTTCTACAGGAGAATCGAATGTGTGTGGCTTATCCGTGCTCACCTCGGGAGCCAAGATACTGATAGGCCCAAGCTCTATTAGCTTAGCTAGCTTTTCCGGATCCGAGTAATGCTTGAAAAGGATTTCACCGTTGTGCTCTGGATATCCATCCCAGTGACAGTAGATAGATCTTACTTTTCCTGCCGGTGTTTCGATTGCGATTCTGCTTCTTGTTGCCATGTTCTTTATTTTAATTGGTTATCTTAAATGTAATGATTTGGATTCAGAGAAAAAAATTAAATCGAAGTTTTGTTTTATGCGTACGAGGCCCGCGCCCAAGAGTATCTTACGATCATACTATCTTTTGAGACTTCTTAGAATCCTCCATAAGCTTTACGTAATACTCTATTCTCTCCCCGGGTAATTCCTCACACATTTCTTTTTGCTTATCCGGATTACCCTTCGGATGTACCTTACGCAAAAGAGCTAAGAGATGTTCTCTTAGCTCTTTGTTGTCTTGCCTTTCTATTTTCATCAGAAAGGACTCTTTACGATGTTTAACATGTCAAAGTCTTTGGTTAAGATACGTGATGCTTCTACTTGAAGTCTACGGCGATCGTAATCACTTATTGTAAAGCCATTGTCATGTGTTGCGAAGTGTGTAATCCCGTTAACCAAATCCCAAACCGTTGTCCCTGTACGAGATGTTTTCTTTTGAGTGGTGTTAAGGAATACCGCATCGATGCCAGCTTTATAAAAAGCTTCCATTGTGCTGTGGTAAGGAACCCAAGCCTCCAACTCCCTATGAACTCCGTCGGATAGCAATCGGATAGCTGTGTGAGCTGACTCCAATTCGTTGAGAGATGCACGAGTGTTCATGGCCAATCGGATCTGCTTCTCGTATCCTTTAGGTCTAAACCCAACCTTTGCAAGTTTATTTAGACTGTCATAGAACTTTTCGAAGTTCATCGGATCCGAAGGATTGAGAGTGAGTGTTTCGTCGAACCCAGTACCGATCATACCGTTGGAGCAGACTAGACGATGGAGGAAGCTTGTCACTCTGAATCCACCGTCGGGGCTATTGATGAATGTTGCACCCCCAAAATGGTCTTCGTCATTCAGGCCTTCAAATCCCCAGGCATTCTCAGACGATATCGTATTAATCACGATGGCTCCGTTTTCTCCGATAGAGAAATCCTTCACGTCCAGATTATAACGGTCTATGATCTCCGTGGTTGTCTTGATGAAAGAGGAGTTGCTGATGAGGTCACGTGGATCTTTCTGAACCGAAATGATCTGACGTGTATCCGGGTTTACTACGAGAGATACGTGGGTAGACCCGTTAGCTTGCTTGGCAGTCTTCAGTCGGTTAACTAAAGCCTGGCGTGCTTTGTCTCCGAAGGCTGAGGAGAATGTTTTGTCGAAGCCAACCGGTAATCCCACTATCTTACAGATTGCTTTGAAAGCGTCCCGGTTCATCCCGATCTTTACACCGTCGACCAGCATCTGGTTGTCCCTTAGGATTTCTACATTCTTTAAAGCAACCTCCTTTCTAATTGGGTTCTTTGCTACAGCTTCCGCTGCTTTCGCGTCAAATAATGACTGCGAGATAGTCTCTAATTTTTTCATTCTTGTTTGTTTTGAGTTACTAGCTAAAATAACAATTTGGTTCTGGGAAAAAAAATTAAGTGGGGATTAAATATCCCCACCAATTTCGTTGCCATCTTTAGCTTGATCGAACCCAAATAGAGTGTCGAAAGATCCTTCCTCGCTCTCAAGCTGAGCTCTTTCGGATGCCAAGGTCTCACGAGCATTTTCGTCGTTGGCAAATCGCTTGATATCATAGTGAACGTCTCCGGTTGTGGATAGAGAGTAGAACATTCGCTTGCCGACCGAACCTCTACGGTTCTTAGCAAACACCATGTAAGGTGAGTTGCTGTCGCCACATAGACGAAGCTCCATCATACCCGTTGTGTTGTGCTTGAGCTTGTTGCTGCCGACAAACACACCTCCTTTAGTCACCTGCTGGATAGCGATGAATGTTGTGTTCTTACGGGAAAGGTTGTTGCCCAGGTTGTGTGACACCATAGCATCAATCAGCCATTTCTCAGCACCGGTTGCTGTAAGACGAAGAGCTTCGCGGATGTCCTCCTGCACCTCGGCAAAGGAGTCGATCAGGACCACGTCATAACCTGGCTCCAAGCTTTTCTCGATTACCGTTTTAGGGTTGGACTCACAATATTCTCCGATGAAGAGAATGTCAACCTCACCGAACTTAGGGAAACGCTGAACGTAACCGTAAAGGTCGATGCGTGTCATCTCAGCAGAGATAAAGAGAACTTTGTATCCTGCAAGAGCAAGATCCGAAAGAATGTCCAGACTTACCGTGGACTTACCAACACCCGGATCCCCTATCAGCATGAAGTTACATGCTTTAGGAATTCCACCCTCGTTGGTAAATAGGAAGTCAACCGCCTTACCGGTTTTCATTGGAACGAAGAGGTCATCCGGGAATTCCTGGTTGCTCATTCGCACGAGCTCTAGCGGTTTCTCTATATAATCCGGAGCCGGAGCCGATGCGGAACCAGATGGAGGTAGTCCCATTTCCTCTCTTTTCTTTTGAGCAGCAAGTCTTACTGCTTCTGCGATTTTAGCCTTAGCCTCATCGCTCATGGGCTTGCGTAGCCCCTGTGCTTCTTTGTGTGCCATATTGGTGTTTGTTTTGGTTTACTTAGCTAAAATAAGCACTTAGCCTGGGATAAAAAAATAAACCCGGATAATTTTCGGATATATACGGTATAATTTATAATAGTGATGGGAAGTAACTTTATTAAATCTTTTACGCAGTTTCTAAATGAAAATAGCCTTATTCAGGCTGCTCTTCGACAGGCAGAGGAAGAGGCTAAGAAAGCTGCTCAATCAGGGCAAACCACAACACCAGCTGACACATCCACGGTGTCGTCCCCGTCTCCCACAACAGCAGCATCAGAATTCTCAACATCGAGAAATGATGAATCGTCTTGTAAAGATAATGATTGTTGGACTTGGTTCGGTAAGGAAAAGTTTTGGAATGGTGTAAACAAGATTAATAATAAAACGGTGCCTAAGATTACCTTAGATAAATCTCCCGACCACTTCAGTATCTCTTACGAGGGCCCAAGTTCAGGATTTTTATTGAAGCATAAATTTGGAGGCAAGGGAGATACAATACATCAGCTACTAAATGTGCTAACATTAGAGTTAAATGCTTACTTGAATACAATATATGCTAAACCTTTGCTAAGTGCTATTAAAATGGATTTAAAAGGCAATAAACTTAATGTTTATGTTCCATTACAAAAAACTCCTAATGCTCGTTACGAGATACACCGTCGTGGTGGACTTGGCCACGGGGGAGACTTCTCTGACCTTGTCCAATATAAGACAAGAAGAGGATATGAAGAAGCACTACACAAGTCAGGCAATCTGACTGAAAAATTTGTAACATTTATAAAATAACATAAAGTATGTCTAACAGAGTAAAGTCTTACGATGAGTTCGTTAACGAAACAGCAGGAGCTGGTCTAATAGCAGCAGCTTTGGCTTCAGCTGAAAAGGAAGCACAAGCAGTTGTTGATAGAGAAAAGGCGGAGGCACAAGCAGCTGATGCAGCTAATGCTCAGATAGATCAATCAATAGCGGATCCTAACTATAAACCAGCGGTGTTTAACCCTGTGTCAGGCAACGATGACTTTGCTTTATACATGCAGCATCAACAAGGTCTTGCAGGAGCAACCGGTATAATCAAAGCTCTTAATGGAACTGGTGAGATGCACCCAGAAACGATTAAGACTAAGGGTGGTGTTAAGTATGCTAATCTAGTAGGTAACATACCTTCCGATAGACCTCAAGCTAAGACTGATCTAATTAAGGCATTAGACAACGGTGATCAGAAGACTGCTGCTGGTCTTTTCCTTAACATGTGGAAAGAGAAATGGTTCGAGAAACAGAATCAAGCTCTTAAAGCAATCAACGATCCTAAGAAAGCTGCAGTTAAAGATGCTATTACCAAATTTAGTGCTAAGTATAATGTACCATTCAACTTTGCCGTAACCGTGGCTATGATTGAATCTGGATTAAATCCTTTAGCGGGTAATAACACATATAAGGGATTATTTGCAATGAAGCCTAATAGTAACTACGGAGGTGTAGTTAAACCTATGGGAGCAAACTGGAAAGATCCTTATGTTAATGCCGAGGCTGGTATAGCTCTTCTTGCAGATAACATTAAAGAATTCAAGAAAACTCTAGGTGGCGATTGGGCTTCTCTTAACGTAGGTACTTGGACAAACAATCTCGCATAAAACGAAACTGGATCCTTTCGGATCCAGTTTCTAACCAATTAAAACACCATGATTGCAGAACAAAGCAGACATCACAGTTTCTTTTAGAGTTGTTGTCCTCTAATACCTTATTGGTTGATTGTTGTTACATTGCAAATATAGTAAAGATAGTCGGGCTAAAAAAATAAACCTCCTTATTTTTTAGATATATAAGACAATTAAATAATCTAGAGATGATAGAGAAAAGAATAAAGAACTTTTGTGACTTCGTAAACGAAGCTCAGTTCTCCTTAAAAAACCCAGGTGGTGATGGTGATAAGTTTGCAAAGATACTTTCATTAAACCGTAATGTTAAAGAAGAACCGAAAGGTTCTAATAGAGGCCAGATGGTTTCAGCTTATTTAGCATCTACTGGATTAGGATCCGGATTACCTTGGTGTATGGCTTTCGTCTACTATGTATTTAACGAGTTAAGTAAGCAGCTTGGTCAAACGAATCCTCTCCCTAAAACCGCGGGAGTTATGAATCACTGGTCAAAAGCACCTGCCGATTCAAAGATTACAATAGATCAGGCAAGAAAGGATCCTAATTTAGTTAGACCAGGTCAGATCTTTATCATGAGTAGAGCAGGTAAGGGATTGGGACATACTGGTATTGTGTTAGGTGTGGATCCACAGAAAAGAACGTTTACTACTATAGAGGGAAACACTAACGACCAACAATCAGGAGAAGGAGATAGAGTGGGTGTTAATGTTAGAAAGTTAGATTCAAAAACCCTAATAGGATTTGTAGATTATTTCAGAACTTCAAGAACTAAAGAATTTGAAACCGATTTAATCAAAGGAGCTAAAGCCGCCAGCGGTTCTTTGGGTCCAATACCAACTACACCAATTCCTGATTCAACATCAATGCCTTCAAGTTCGGTTGTAGGTTCCCCTGCTGATGCTCCTAAGGGTAAAACTCTAACACAATCTTTATTTGCGGGCATGTCTAAAATAATGGGTAATAAGGATCTCGATCTTTCACCGTCGGAACTTCAGAATGTGTTAGCACAACTAAAATAGTCCGAGGTGTTTGTGGGAGGCATCGGAAGATTCCTGAACAAATAAAATAGAAAAAGGTCCAGTTAAACTGGACCTTTTCCATAATCAAAACAAACAAACAAACCTCTTATAGATGGGAAGAGGCACCCAATTTCAATTTCTATTCTTGGACGGTTCCTGTCCCGTCTTCTAATGCTTCTTTTATTTCAGGAAACTCTTCGAATATTTCTTCCTGAGTGTAACCGAATCTTTCTTTTAGCATATTACTTAAAGCAATTGGACCCGATTTAAATTCAACCTCTGGATAGCTAGACGTTTCTAAATTTTCCTTGACGATTTTATGTTCTATTGAATACTCGTCACAATACTCAAAGAATAATTTATCCTGCCTTTCGTTATCTCCGATTACAGTTTCTTTTATGATGGTGACGATTTTCATTTTTTGTAAATGGTATAAATGATGCTATCACCGGTTTCATATTCTCTTCTTGACGTAAAAGAGGTTCCGTTCTCCAACTTAACATTGTAAGTTAGATTCATTTCTTCGTGAATGTTGTTTGGCTCCTTTCTTTCGCATGACATCACCGTGTGTTTCTCGTAGACTACACCAAGTGTATCACCCTCGATAACGACGAATTCTTTTCCGTCCCTTTCAATCTTCTTCTCCTCACCCTTTATCTCACAAGAGACAAAAGCAAAAAGAAATACGATAGCTAAGACCCCATTTGCAAATTTCATCTGAGTTGTATTTGTTTTAGTTTCTTTGCAACATCTATTGTGAAATTCATCTCCAGATCCTTCACTACCTTCACGCTAAAAAGATGCTTCCATTTATTAATGAATAACCTGAAGTATCTGATAGCAGCATCTACATGCTCCTTGCTATCGCAAGATTCTAAAACCTTTTGGGTTCTGAGTAGATCGTTGATATGACTTTGATTCTTCATACTACAAAATTAAATTAAATCTTCGAGACAAAAAAATTAACAGAAGATTAGTACACCATCGTCGGCAGCTAATCCGTATCCTTCTTTGAATTTACGGTAAACTTCTAGATAGTAGTCAGCATCACTCGTAATTGTAAATTTTTTATCCTTGAGAAATTCTTCGAATAGAATCTCTCCATCTTCGAAGTCCCGATGAAGTTTTTCCGAATCTGTCGGACCATAAACACCGTCGCAGTCACTACCGTTTATCATCTCGAAGAAACGAGTGCCTTCCCAGCTCCACTCATCTTCCCAAATAACACTAGGTTCAACTCCATGGAAGCATTCAGCTAGAAGTGCTCTGAAACGATTGTATGTGGAGTAAGATCCTGCACGGAAATGTGTTTCCTTGGTATCATCTGTACGGTGCCATTTACCAGGCTTCATGTCCATGCATCGGACTCTTTCAGATTCCTCGAAGATTTCCATAACCTCTTCCCCAAGAGGAGAAAAGATAGATTGCATAACCGCTTCTACTCTTTCGTCTCTCTGTGGTTCCAATTTGCTGTAAGCTACGATATCTAATCCCATGATGTGTTTGTTTGATAAGTAAATATAAGTAATGAGGCCTGGGAAAAAAAATAATCCACAAAAAAATCCCTCAGTCGCTTGGCGTCCGAGGGATTTCTTTTTGGGTGTGTATATGGACGGAATCCTAGATTCCGAGTGGAAACTTATATATTCGGTTTCAGTTCAGTTTTTAGATGATTGCTCCCTGATCTCTCAGTGTCTTAACAACCGTAACTATTTTAGTGTGGTCTGCGTTTTCAATCTCATCCAATAAAGTCTCGATTGCAGAAGATCCTAGATCAGCATCGATCTCCTCCTCGGTCCACTCCTTCTGTAGCATGAGATACCCGAGAGCTTTCAGATCAGCAGTCTCCGCATCTTCAACAAGATTTCCCAAACTCTTTCTTAACCTAATCCCTTCTAACATCTGGGTCTGGTTTCTGTACAACTCTACCGTTCTCATACCTAACTAAATTTACTGATTCTTATTACTTCCGATTCTTATAATCGAGCTATATGCTAGGAATAGCATAATCAGGATACCCCCGAACCAACTTCTAAAGCTAACCTCTACCTCTTCAAATCCCATCAATTGCAATCCCCAAACTAGCAATAGAGGTACCGAGAGTATAATAGCTGCTGCTATGGCAATCAGTGGGATTGCTATTAGAATCTGTGCAGCTTTAAAGTTACCCGAAGATATCGACTTACCCGATTCTGCTATCTTTCTTAAAATTCTTTTCATGACCTACGCTTTCTTTCCTAGATTCTTGATACCTGGGCTATTCCATGGTTCCATCTCGTCGTGTCTCTCGTTCCACACCTCTTCACCGTCGATATGAATCTTGATGATTGGTCCATTCTTGGACTGGGTTACGCTAGAGATTCCTTTAATGTAAGCTCCTGGTCTCTTAACCTTATCGTAAATAAAGGTTGCTCCTCCCATGTGGGTAATAGTTACCTCGTGGCCTCCCGGCTCTAGGCTTAATTGGTTTGTTCTGTACTGGTCTTTTACTTTGACTGACATATATTGGATATTGGGTTTTTAAAATGTTATCATCGGTATGGATCCAGGTCGGAGTTTGGAATTAGGTTCCAGCTCTTCTCAGCTCCTGGACTTCTCATAAGACTTATAGACGTTGCCTCATCCTTTAGTTTCATCAAAGCATCAACATACTCTCCAGTTTTAAGAAGATCTAGGATTTCCTTGGCCACTACAGAATCAACATCGGCCTGATAGACAACTGCGTGTCTGTGTCGATTTGAGTTGGCTCTTAGAGCCATAATTGAGAGTTCCTTTGAATCCGATTTGAACTGTTCAACTTCAGAATCGAATTGCTGAGGTCTGAAACTCTCTAGACCGTGTGCATCTGCTATACCGTAGAATATCATTTTCTTAAATTATTTTTATGCTATCAGCTTATGTATCCCTTCGGGAATTTTGTTCTGAAGTCTGGTTACTGTTACTGCTCCTATTACAGCACACATTATGTGGAAGAGGTGAGCTACACCGTCATCGGATGCCATCATACCCAAATCTCCCATCATGAGAATGAAAAAGAATCCATATGCAAATATCTTAGAAACGGTGTTCTTGCGGCTAAACATGAATCGACCAATTAGGAAGTAGAATACCCCGGATGATCCAATTACCGGCCAGGCTATACCCAGAATGAATATTGGTATGTAGAGAGTTGATAGTATGGCTGAGGTCCAGAACAACTTCTTTAGATCGTAACCCTGGTTTACCTCGGGTATGAGAAAGATGAATAGCATAAGAAGATTTCCCGAGAGATGCCCAAGATCTGCATGGAATGCACCGTTGATGAAAGGAAGCATACCCACAACGTAACCAGCTCCTTCCGCTGAAATTCCTACCAGCATAAGAAGTGAAACGAATATGAAGTAGACTCCAATAAGGACTATAAATATCCCGCCAAGCATTAGCGAGGTGATCAAGGCTTTCTTGATCTGATTCATGATCTTATAGATACCTGAATCCATTGTTAGAGATAAACTTTCCATAATACACACCTTTTGATTTACACATCTAAAGTAATGCACTAATACGGGATAAAAAAATAAACAATAAAAAAAGCGGACCGTAAATTCGTGTCCGCTCTTTTATCTTTTGAAATTGGGCTATGTCTCTATATATTGTTTGTTGAATCCATTTCTTTTGAAATGAAAGAAAAATGTTTGGTGTAGAATGTGTTGCACCTCGGAGAAGATCTCACGGTGTATTGAAGGAGTTTCTAGATCTACCTAAACTCTAGAACTGTTCTTCTTAACGTAGGCTAGATAAGCATCTCTCCTTGACTCTAGCACTGAGTTAACCAAATGAACTGATTTCTTTTCAAGTTCGGTCTTAACCCTAGGGAGGTTAATGTCCCCATACTTTTCATGGTCTTTTTTGATTTCTTGAAAGATAACGTCCTGTTCAAGTTCTCTGTCGGATGGTTTCATTCTCATTTTTTATTTTCTTTAGAGATTAGTAGGCCAACACAATGAAGTAATATTTCATGCTTGTCCTCTGGATTAATTTTACTGCTTTCCAATTCTCTTCTAAGAGCTATTGTTTGAAGATATAGATTCTTTGCGGTCTTCTCAACCATCTTTCTATAATCTTGGAGTAGCTCTTCTGTTCTAGGATCCATATACTATTTATCTGATTTTTTGTCTAGAGGTCTCATTCCTCCACCCCCGCACATCTTACTAACACAGCGGAAGCACGTTACCGCGTCCGCTTTGCTATCAACATTCTTTACCTTCTCCCCACACAATTTACAAGGCAGGGTCTGACTGGATCTAGGTGTGTTACCTCTTCCCGTCGGCTTATTAACTCTTAGTGCCATTTGATAAACTTTTTACTTCTTCCATGTCTTCGATGACTTTCCAATCTGGTTGTATCTCGAAGTCAGGAATGTGTTTCTCTACGAAAGATTTGATGAATGCACATCTCTCATACTCCTCGTTATGCAGAAAAAGTGCCATCATGCGATTGATAGCCATTTTGATTGCATCGGGTTCTCCCTCCTCGATTGCATCGCCACCTCTAACGTGTAGCATACCATATGCCATGTAACAACCTTCAACAAAGTCTCTCACCGCGGCTTCTCTCATTCTCTGCTGGGTCGACTTGATCTTCTTGCGAATGTCATCACCGAAGTATGGGTGATCGTCATTAGCGTCTCTTTCCTCGTTAAACATAATTTCAATTCCTTTCCTATTCAGTAACTATTCTTTCGGTCTTGGTTAATCCAAGCTCCTTAACTTCCCGGTAAAGTGTTCCGCCCTCCGATACGATCTCCATCTCCCCATCAAATTCAGAACTGGTGTCTTTCCTGATCTTCTCCCTGAGGATAGCACCGCCGGCCAGATAAGCACGATTCTTGATATCGTAGTGTTTGGCCTTGTTATCTGTGGTGCATACAAATCTAATAGCTGCCATATCTTTCTTTTTTGTATCTATCATTATAGACGTTTTGGAAGAAAAGATTTCGTATCGGAGACAGGGGATTACACCGCGGGTTGACGCATTTCAGATAACCAACCTTTGAACAAGGTACGCTCCTTAGAGGTCAATGTTCCGTGGAAGGTTAGGAATGATCCAGCTGATGCTTGGAAGTCTGCTACTAATTGCTCAACCGTGCGAGTCACTTTGCTTTGCTTTGCTTTGTTCATGATATTTGGATTTTAATTGTTTGCCTTTTTACTTATTTGTTAGCTATTATCTATTAGCTATTCCAGATAGATCCATCTTCCAGAAAGTCGTATTCTCTCACCTCGATTTGGGCTTCTACGTTCTCGTCATCGAAGTAATTCTCTATTCCTGCGAGGATTCTGCTATGGATATCCGTAATGTGTGAGCCGAATTTCTCCTTGGCCAATTCCAGAATCCCTTCCAGAACTTCCCCCATGATCTCACCATTCAATTCAGTGTGTTCGAAAAATATGGTTGTTCTCCCCCTTGATATGAAGTCATCATCAACCGAAGTAACTATTCTATATTCTACACTCTCGTGAAATATCTCAGGAATACCCAACCAGAGTTTGAGCATGCGATCGTTGGTTATCTCCAAGGCTTCTCCTAAGATAATGTTTGATGCTGTGTCCGGATCGAAGGTCTCGATCTTTCTACGGTTCTTGAAGACGAACTGTCCGTACTTACCATCGGGTGTTCTGTTCTGTTCGTAATAATCCTCACCGCAGACCTTAGCCATTTCCTCGTGCTTGGGTTCGAAGAGAGCGCAGTCATCAACGGCCCAGCGGAAAGCCTCGTGCCATTCGTTCTCTCTCATCTCTTCTCTAACCCTTTTTATCGCTACTGCTTTAGCCTCCGGGCTCAATTCAGAAAATTCGTAAATGCAAATTGTTTTCATTTTGTTTGTTTTGATAATTCTAAATTAAGTATTCAGTTCCAGGAAAAAAAATTTTTTCTTTATTTAATTATAATAAAAAAAATGGAAAAGTAAACCCCTTTTAGAAAAAAAGTTTGAAAAAAATTGTGGAGATAAAAAGTACAGATAGAAGAATTGCGCACCAGAGAATAATGGTTGCAGAAGTTTCGTAATTTCTCCGGCTCTTACCTTGAAAAGATTCCTGAGTCCATTTACTCTTTGTTTTATCTTTAGCGGTCTTCATATAATTCGATTTGGTGTTGGTGTTGGTGTTGGTGTTGGTGTTGGTGGAAATTATATATCGGATTATCCAAACACGATATCTTTAAAGAACACCGACTGAATGATACAGTCTGCTGTCTCAGCGTCGTCCTGTTCGTTGATCATGTCCATTAAGAATCGTGTGGGTGTAAGAGGAAGTCTTTCGTACACATCCTCTATCTTGATTCGGCTGGTGTATTCACCGTCGCACTCTTCATCGACCATAACCAGTTCCCCGCCCTCTCTAAGAATCTGTACGAGCACGTCCTCATAACAGATAGTTGTAGTTCGTGGGGTGTTCTTAAGAGTTGTCTTGGCCTTTTCATAATCGGCATCATCAAACTCTAGTCGTAGACCATAGCCTCCCATGTAGTCTAGACCGTTACATAATGCGCTGTAGAAAATGTTCTCTGCCTCGTCCTTCTCAAATACAATTTTCATGGTACTGTTGTTTAGTTTATTGGTTATGCTTGAGCCAAAGATAACCATTCAGTTTCAGGAAAAAAAATTAAGCTCAGGCTTTTTCGTTGGACAGGTAGGCGAAGAGCGGGCAGATAAAAAGGAAGAGAAATGGCTTATAGATATTCGGCCAGTTTACGGGATTAATCTCATTGAGGTGTAGTGAGAGACCGAGCCATATAATCAGAAAACTAAATATTAAAAACTTCCCTTGTTTCATGAAGGTCAGTCTATTACTTTCCTTACAGCACCTGAACTTTCGTATTCTCATGTTTTATATATCGGGATTTCATTTCTGAAGTTGCGTTTGGGAGCAGAGGGTAACACCGTGGATGAGGTGTGGGGTGTGGGGTGTGGTGTGTGTGGGGTGTGATGCGGTAAGTGGTCTAACCTTTAGCCCCAGTCTTATAATTCTTTGGGATAGCATGATCTATTGACAAGAGCCGGGATGGCCCTAAGTAAATAGCCAAGCTATAATGGTTATCAACATGAACCATGCAGCAACCACCAGTGCTATCACTAGATCGCTTTTGTCTTTTTGATTCTTCATATCATTTCAAATATACTTATAAAGCCCGCCATAAAAAAATAATGGCCGAGCATTTTCGCGCCCGGCCATAGAGTATGTTACGAAGATACTATCTTTATAGACCGAACAGTTTACTAAGCTCATATACTGCACCAGACACATCTCTCTTTAAATCTCCGCTGACGCTTCCACCCCTTCTCATCACGAACTCCATAGTTCCAATCAAATCCTCTGCCAGCTCAGCATCTAGCTTACATAGAAGCTTACCATCTTCCCAGCCTTCCATGCCTTCACCTACATTCTCACTATCCTTATCTCTAGCATCCCAAAGATCAGTAGCGTAGTTGATGCAAGTGTCCTCATCAATCTCGGTCTCCTTGTCCTCATCGTCTCCATAGTTAGTGATCAGCTGATAATCCTCTGGCACATCATCGGTGTTAAGCACCCAAGCTCCACCTCCCACAGCGTCCTTGCCATGCAGCAGAGTAAAGCCCACGTTCCCATCTCCTAGGAATGCCATAGTGCTAAACTTCTGTTGAGCCGGGGTGTATTCGATGTCCCTTGTCGGTTCAGGAGCATCAGGCTGGTTTGCGGGGTGGTAACTTAGATTATCAAACCAATCCCCTTCATACAATTCCTTGTAGATCTTCAGAGCCTTTGGCTCATCCACGAATCCCTTACGAACCAGCTTAGTGTAGTATCTTGGGTCTTCTGCTAGATGATCCATAGCTATCTCCTCGGCCTTGGCATCACTGTTGGTGTGTTCCATCTCAACGGCTACTCCAACCTTAAGCTGCTTCTCCAGGCTCTTCATGCCTACACCGTGGGCCTTGGCGAGATCCTTTAGGCTCTTCCCAGCGGCTCTGCCTCCTGGGATGTACTCTTCAAATATTCTAATGTGTTTCATAGTGCTTTATATATCGTTGATGCGAGGGGTGTTTGTAGGAGGGTAACACCGTGGGAAACCCGCCCCAAATAGATACTGTCTATACTTAACCTTATCCCCATACCTCTCCCTATAGATAGAGTAAAGCTAAGAGTATTCCGTCTCCTATTCCTATAGAGAGAGGTAGAGTGAGGCGAGGCGAGATTCCTAAGAGGTAACCTCGGTGTCTGAGGCTGGAATCGGGGCGAGAAATGGCGGGGATTCGGGGCGGACCGAGTTAACCTAGTTAACCCGGGATAAAATTCCAGTTTTTACCACAGTTTACCAGGAATTACCCCGGGTTAGTGGGAGGCTGAGTTAGCCCGGGCTAAGCGGGGGTGGTTAACCCGGGCTAACGGGGCTATCCGAGAACACTCTTGTTCGCACCCTGGGTGGGTACTCGGCCCTGGAGAGGGGCTGCCAGCAGGGCCAAGTTTTCGCATACGAGTACCTATATGAGTGCCTCCACGGGCTTCCAACTCAGATGGACATGGCTGTTCATACTATCTTAGTAACATACTATGTTCTGGGGATCAATTCTGGGCTCTCCTATAGATCTACTCGGGTCCAGGTACCATCGGAGTTTAGTACACCAGAATACAGGTACTTCTGCTTCCATTCTCTGGGAGATATGAGACTTAGGAACTGGGTTCCGTCTGCCTTCTCGTATAGATGATACACCTCTCCTAGTACAGGCTCGAATGATCTGGTTGCAGAGTATAGCTGTAGGTTGAGTGCATAGTCTTCTTGTAGAGTCTGTACCATACCCGCTATCTCCTCTGCTCTCTTCTGTAGTGACTTGCTCACCTTGTGTGCCTGTAGTGTATTGAACGCTGATAGATCTACTGTCTCTATCTTAGGTGCTGCTACATGGTGTGGATAAGGTAGTATATTAGGTCTCATTCTTACCTTGTCTATATGCGATTGTGTGCTCATGCTCTTTAGTGTGTGTGACTGTGACTGTACTCTATCTATCTCCCTACACACTACCACTACCTCTATCTATAGGAGACGGAACATATGCTATATCTATTTGGTGGGCGGGCCCTCCTGGAGATTTGACCCCAAAAGCCCCCAACATATTTTTTTAGCCCGAGATGATGCCTTATATTAGCCCCATATTACGAACGATATATAGTGGGATGAAAAATCTGAAGACGTATCACCAACTGTTTGAGTCTAACACAACGCTTACACCAGAGCAGATCGAGTGGCTGGACTCCTGTACTGAAGGTACCTGGACACTCAATCCACGAACAGGACTGGTTGATGTGAATGTGGCCTTCGATTGTTCTGGTCAGGGTCTGACTGATTTTAAGGGTGTTAGGTTTGGAGTGGTCAGTGGGGATTTCTATTGCTACAGAAACCAGCTCACCTCACTGGAGGGAGCACCACAGAAGGTTGGGAGGAATTTCGATTGTGAAGATAGTCAGCTCACCTCATTGGAGGGAGCACCTAAGGAGGTTGGTGGTGGTTTCTATTGCTCCAACAATCGCCTAACTT
>JACCDG010225082.1_pt1 | contig 35918 bp, 30 predicted proteins | sample 7442471 | NCBI WGS metagenome assembly JACCDG01 (sample SAMN15323444, study PRJNA562643) | freshwater metagenome | isolation source: river surface water | place: USA:Blue River Watershed | collected 2017-08-17 | reverse complement strand
CCTTGGTTGAAAAGAAATCATCATTGTTGAGTTCATTATAACCATTATAGAAAGTCCGAGACAGACCAGGATACTTTTTCTTCATCAGACGTTCTACACGAACATCCTCAAGAACATTTACAAAGTCTTTGGGAACTTCAGAATATTCTTTAGTCCAGTCAATATTATCGGTGAAGAGTGCGTGCCCTACTTCGTGACCCACCAGAAGGTCATAGACAGTCGCAGATGCTTTATCCCAAGTAGGAAGAGTCAGCACACGACGGTCCACATCAAACATAGCAGTCGGAACTTTCTTATGTTCAATAATCAGGTTCTCAGTTGCCAGACATTTGGCAAGGGAACCTTTGACTTCTAGGTTGACGGACATCTGGTGTGCTTTTGAACTCCGTTCATCATAGCAGAAAAAAGGGGGGTCACCACTCCCCCCTTGACACTGCGTAAACCGTCCACCACCATAGACGGGTCTTGTTTTCTCAAAGTTACAAAGAAACCTCAAGACTTAAACAGTCTAACACTGAATCTTGAGGTTGTCAACTATTGACTAAAGTGGGTTTATTTCGTTAAAATCACTCTGCTGAGTTTGATGATGATTCTTTATCTAATTCATAAAGAGCTTCTAATGCTCCTTGAATTTTTAAAAACTCTTCTTTCTTTTGGTTGAATTCTTGTTCCATTTTAACCAACTCTTCTCTAATGGCAGTGCCTCTTTGAGTAAGTTGTTCAATCATTTCTTTGCTTTGCATAACTTTAAATTAATAATGAATATTCGAATTTATTTATGTTTATGTTCAGATGAGAATCCTAAATAAGGTCTACTGTCATATATTAAATCTTTATATTCACCTTCTGCATCCACAAAATGTAAAAATGCTTGTAGATACCATCTATTTTTAAATGGTGGTCTCCAATGATATAGATCGCATCCTCTATAAATGCATAAATCACCTGGTTCTAATAAAATTTCTATTGGATTTTTTCCATACTGGTCTGAACTAAAATATATTGGATTTATTTCATTATCAGAAAATCCTATGGATAATGTTGCAGATATTTCACATGATGGTCTATCATAATGAATATCCAATTCATCACCTTCTGTGTAAAGTCGTGTAAAAGAATAGCATGGCAATAATTTTATTCCAATTTGTTCTGATATAGATTCGCAAGAATTTTGAAGTATTGTTTCAACAAGAGGATCAGAATAAAATGAGTAACTATTTGCTGCTTGACAATCATATAAAGTTGCTTCACCAGCATTAATTCTTATTCCAAAATAATCTTTAATAAAATCTAAAAAATCTGGATCTAAGAAATTTTTTATAACTTCAAATTTTTTTTCTTTAAATGCCATGGATTCCTCACTTAAATGCTGGACCGTGTACCCATCCAACTAATGTATATCTAATTCCTTTAGTTACTGGGGTTACTTCATGTAAAAGCGTTGATGGAAAAAATATTAATCTTCCTAGTTTTTTTTCCATAATTCTAGGATTTTTTGAATTCCACATAATCAAATCTCCACCTTCATATTCAGAGGGATCCGATAATTGTAAAACAAAACTTAATTTTCTATTTGTTGGTAAATTCCAAATCAATGGGTCAACATGCTTGTCGTGAGTTCCCTCTTCCAAGTAGTTATACTTTGTAAATTGTAAAGTTTCCAAACATTCTAATTCATAATCAAAGTGCTGATTTGCTTCATATATTGCATTGGTACAAATTCGATAAAGCCACTCAGTATTATCATTAATGTTTATCCAAGATACCATGGTTCTTCTATAATAAGAAGGATCATCATCACCTTGAGTTTTACCCCTCTCGCTCTTAATAATTTTTCCTATTGCAAGAATCTTTGAAATTTGTTCTGGAGTAAAATAATCATCTATGATATAAGTATCAGAATTATTTTTTGTTGTTAAGTACCAGTGAGTTGAAGTATTACCTTTATTATATTCAACTGTATCCAATGGGGGTTTTATCTGGTCTATTACATTTTTATATTTAAAGTATTTCGACAGCATTTTGAGGCCACTCTATAGAATTTACATCAAATTTAGTTAGTTGAAAAATAGTTAACATATCGTCAATATCTTTATTGACATTAATTTTTACTTCTTGCAATTTATCCAAGTAAATTTGAATAAAATTGAATAATTTTATAAATTTTTCAACAGATATACTAATTATACCACTATTGGTATCCAATTGGATATTATCTTGATTGCAATTGTCTTTACAATAAAGATATTTGAAAATTAAATTAGTCTTTGATTCAGATGATAGAGAAATATTAAAACTATTATTTACAATAATTCCTAATAATTCTTGTTGCTTTTTTTTAGTTTCTAGTTTTTCCTTTAAATTTGATTTAATAATTCCTAATAATCTATCAGAATAAGCATATTGTTGTATCGTAGAATTATTTACTTTTAAAAATCCAACTCCATCGTATCCAGCCCAAGAAAGATCTTTTAATTCATCATCCGAAAGAAATTTAAGTCCACATATATTATTCCAATTTTCATCTAAAGGTTTTGCTTCTTCTAAAATTTCCTTTCCTTTAATATCACAATAAAAGTATAGGTCAAAATCTTCCATAATTTATTCAAAATCTTCTTGGGAAATTTTTTCTCTTATATCATAATAATTATTTGTTTCTTCTTCTGCTTTTTGTTCATACTCATCATGAAGAAGTTCTGAGTGTATTTCTTTCCTAATTTCTTCTATTTTTTCGTTTGCATTATCAAAAACATTTTTGATATGTTCATCAATTTCTGCATTAAGTTCGTTACGATATTCTTCTTCTATTCCTGCAGTTATATGCAGTGATTTTTTTCCTTCAATTGCTTTTCTATCTGTTTCTTCTTTTTCTTCTGTTGGTTGCAGTTGCTTAACTTGCCAATGTGCAGAACCTGCCCAATATTTATTATCTGCATCAGTATCCCATCCCCTCCAAGTTGCAAAGTCTTGTCTTGGTCGGATGGCAATTTCTAGTCCAGCACTTGCGGCAATCTGCTCTATTAATTCAACTGCTTCTACCGGTTGTAATGTACACCAAAGACTGTGGTAATCACCTCTCATTGATACTTCAATAATTCCACCAAATGCAGTTCCAACAGTAAGCGATCTTGCTCTATTTCTGTTGCTCAATAAGTTGGCATACTCATTTTCCTCATATGCATCAATGATTTTTTTTCTCAAATCTGTAAATTCTTTTTTCTTAGTCATATGAAAAATTATTAAAAATAATACAACAAAATTATTTATTGCTATTTAACTACTGTGCATACCATCTAATAGTAATGAAACCACCATCAGGAACAGTAACATTATATGTAGTCGTTGGATTTATGGTAATATCATTAACTGAATTTGCATTTGCAGCGGAACCAGAAGTTCCTGAATTAAAATTACCATCACTTCCAGCATTTCCATTTGTTCCATACATGGTTGGATTAGCATTTCCCGCAGTGCCTGCTCTTCCTGAAGTACCAGAACCGGCACTATCCCCAGGTCTCCCTTGATTTCCAGGTCCAGAGTTCCCTGGTCTCCCATCACTACCATTTCCTCCAGTGGCGGCATTGCCCCTTCCGGCACCACCTCCTCCACCACCACCTCCTCCTCCATAACGAGGTCTTTCTTCCTGAGGTGAACCTCCATTGGCGGAATCTCCTCCATTACCTCCATTGCCTCCAGAGTGCGCTCCACTACCACCTGCTCCTCCACTTTTTCCTGCTGGTCCAGTGGCATCTCCACCTGAACTTCCAGAATTTGCACCATTAGTTCCTGCAGTTCCTCCATTTCCTCCACGTCCTCCACCACTTCTTTGTCCACCACCATTACCACCATTTCCTCCACCTCCAGCATTTCCTCCAGTTCCTGCAACCCAATTTGATGGATTTCCTGGTGATCCTGGATTACCAAATCCAGGATTTCCTGGTGATCCTGCATTTCCAGCATTACCTTTTGTTCCTGCTACTCCTGGATTTCCTGGATTTCCGGCAGCACCTCCCCTACCAACATTTCCTGGTGTTCCTGGGTTTCCATTTCCTGCAGTTCCTCCAGTACCACCACTAAAATTTAAACTAAAGACACTAGAAGATTGCCCAATATTTCCGGCAGTTCCTGAATTTCCTGCAGTGCCATTCGTAGTTGAATTGAAATTTCCATCTGATCCAGGACTTCCAGAAACAGCATTTGATGCAGTATTTAAATTGCCATCACTTCCCGGATTTCCATTAGTTCCTGCTCCCCCTGCTCCCCCTGCAGACCCTGTTCCTCCTGCTTGACCAGTTCCATTGGAAGCATTTCCTCCACCTCCAGCACCTCCAGCATTTCCAGCATTTCCTGGATTTCCAAATTCAATACGTTTTCCAGCACCACCACCACCACCTCTTCCACCGGGACCTCCACCGGCATTTCCATCTCTTCCGTTTCCTCCTTGACTTTCATATGCACTTCCTCCTCCTCCACCACCACCCCCTCCTGCGGTGCCTGGATTTCCAGAGTTTCCAGATCCAGTTCCTCCTCTCCCTCCTGCACCAGCAGTTCCACTAGGACCACCGGAACCTCCTTGTCCTACATTTCCAGGACTTCCTGGATTTCCTGCTGCCCCTCCTGGTCCAACCGTGCCATCATTACCTTTATTTCCAGCAGTACCTGCTTTACCTGCAGTACCAGGTGTTCCTGGATTTCCTGGTCCACCCCTTCCTGTAACTGAGACTATATTTATCCTGGTAGAAGGTGCTTTCCATGTGGCAGGAGAAAAGAAAGTAACTTCTCCTGGGGGAATCATTGATGCCTTTGCTGCTCTTCTATTAATTCCAAATGACATTTTCTATTCCAGATAAAACCAACCTGTTATTATATATTTTGATTTTTCTCCATGAACAACATTACCTCTATGTACATGAGTAAATGCTGCAGGCCAAATAACCATACAATTTTCTTGGGGGGGAATTCGCATTCTTTGATATAAAAATTCTGTTTCCCCAGCAGAATCTTCTTCTAATGTATTTAGATATAAAATATAAGTTAATGCTCTATTTGCACTATCACCATTACCTTGCTCTGAATGCCAAATATGATATCCTGCTCCTGGTAATGTTTTTTGCATCTTAACTGAAGTGCATCTCAAATCACTATCTTTGAGAATATCATATTGTGAAGTATATTCTTTGAAACACTCTTGCAAACCATCAAAAAATAAATTAGTGCTATTTGTCTCATTAAATGGAGAAAGGCAATGATTTCTAAGATTTAAAAAATAAAAATAATCTTCCTTTCTAGTTTTAGATACATTTTCGGAATCTTGCCTATTTCCTACATACCCACTTTTCATAACCCTTTCAAATTCTTCAATCATATGATTGCAGAATCCATCTGGATACACATTTTTATACATTCCAATGAAATCTTTGTATACTCCTTCCATAATTCTTAATGTAAAATTATAAAATCATTCTCTATCTATGTAGCATAATTGTAGAGTGCGATGTTTCCATACCATGTAGTTCCCTGGTCTGGACTTACAAAAATCCAAACATCAGTTCTATTTGCAGCAAGAGTTCTAACTGGAGCAAGTCCATTAGGGAACTTAAAGTTAGTTGGCCAAGTAACAGAAAGATCTGCGGAATTATTTCTTATGAATACAGTAAAACTAGAGGCAGTCGTTGTTCCAGTTAATACGTTTGATACAGTAAATGTAGTATTTGCAGTAATATTGACTGTAAATACATTAGCAACATCCAGATCCAGGTTTACAGTACCACTACTATTTCCTAATGCTTGAACTGTTTCACCATAATTTCTTAGAACAAGTCTAGTTACATTCACTCCATTAAATGTACTATCTGCATTTACATTTATTGATGTAAATTTAGCAGTTTCTCTTGCGGATTCACCAATCTTAGTCCCATCAATATTTCCACCATTAATATCAACATTATTTCTAATAGTGGTAATTCCAGTTGTTCCACCAATTCTCACCCATGAAGCAGCGCCAGCAAAATCAACACTGGTTGCATTAGTATTAATTAACTTAAATAAACCTGTAGTAGTTGTAGTTAAGTCATCACCATCAACATTTAAATCACCATCAATATCAACATTATTTCTTATTCTTGTGGTTCCAGTTGTTGCACCAAGAACTATACTTGTTGCTGCACCGAATAGATTTGCTGTCGTTACTGTAGAATTTAGTAGATTGAATGTAGTTTGATTGGTTGTAATATCACCACCCTGAACCTCAAGATCACCACCAATTTGAGTATTTCCACCAACAAATAATCTCTTAGCAACACCAAGACCACCCTTTACAACTAATGCACCAGTATCAGTAGAATCTGATTCCTTTGTGCCACGTATAGTAGTTGTTGATTGGTCATTATCAATAGCAATATTAACAGTTCTAGCACCAAAGAATGCATTTACTGTTGGATTTACTGAAGGAAGTAAACTAAAAGATTGAACTCCTGGGGCATCTATCAGATCACCATACATTACGATGTCATTTAGAACAGTTAAAGTACCACTTGTATCTACTTTCAGTTTTGTTTCACCAACACTATCAAAATTCTCAAGTCCATAAGCAACGGTAGTTAATGGATTTGCAAGTTTCCAAGAATATCCATCACTGGTATCAATACCAGCATACCAACGACGATTGGAATTATTATGAGTAATGTCCCAAGATAGTACGACATCTCCAGGACCACCTTGGTTAATTTTTAGGTGGGCACCTGCAAGGTTTTGACCAGAGTTATTTTGGAACATTGTAATTGTTCCAGATGATCCAACTCTTACTCTTTCTGTATTATCAGTATATAATGAAATTCTAGATCCAAAATCAGAAGCATTTATCTTAAGAATACCACTACCTCTGTGTAAAATTTCAGAGTCAATGGCACTACCGATACCAGCAGGACGGATAAACTTCAGTGCTCCATCTGGATAAACTCTATCATCATTATGCAAGGACAACGATGATCCGAGATTTGTACTTCCAACACCAAGTCTTAAATCTCTAGAATTATTAATAGAAGCAGAAATGGTTCCTCCAATTGATAGTGGAGTACCATTAATTATTTCAAATTTATTTCCATTTACAATTAAATCATCAATAATATTTGTGATTCCACTGAAACTATTAATAGTTAAATTCCCTGCTGTAGTATCAATTGTGTTGTCATCTGTTACAGCAATTTGAATATTTCCAAAATCAGCACCTGGTCCATAAACGTTTGAATTGAAATTAACAATACCACTAAACGTGGATAATCCAACTACTTCTAAATCATTTAATTTAGATATACCAGAATAATGAATTTGTGTATAATTTGTTGTAAGTCCAGTTACTGGATCTAATCCTGTAGCATAGAAATAACCAGTTCTATTAACAAAAATATTTTGGAAAGTTACGTTTCCTAATGTTTGTGGTTGTGTGAATATAACACTTCCATCTACGGTCAAGTTTTGTACTCTACTATCACCACTGACAACAAAATCAAAAGAAGTTTCTTCTGGAGTATTGACAGATAATTTATCAACACCAATGGATAAATTACCTGCATCTCTACTTATTAATCCGAATGGTCTCCACTCAGTTCCAACACGAACATGTCCAATGTACTCATCTGGATTAGATAATAGTGAGATGTCTCCAGGACGAGATGATGGAATTGAAAGTGTGGTAGGAGTAGATATTCCAACTGTAATTAATTTTGGTTGAGATGCAGTTCCTTTTAAGAATAAATTCTTAGTTTCAATACCAAACTCAGATAAATTAGTAACTTTTTGTGTAAAGTTTACTGGACCATAGAATTGAGATGTTTGATTGTTGTTTTCTCCTCCTTCAACAGTAATTCTTTGACGTACTAATAATTCATCAAAGATTCCACTAGAGGTTGAACCACCTTGTCCTTGTGCATCATCACCGGTATAAGTAAGAATTGGAGCATCAACTACTGTTTGCTCACCAGTTGCAGAACTTAATTTGGTTGCACCAGAATAGAATTCACCAATATCATTCATTCCAGTATATACAACAGTTCCACCTCTTCTCTCTTTTGCCTGAGAAACCATAATCTCATCATCAGAAAGAACTCTATCTTGCTTTTGAGGCATACCTGTAGAGTAGTTTCCTGGACCATATCCAAGATATTCAAATGTATGACTAGATGCCCTCATAAATGAAGGTCTACGGAGTTCTGATGGAATTACTTTTATTCTTTTTGCGACTGCACCCGATTGAGCAACTCCCTTCAAAGTACCAAGTTGTCCTCTTAAGACAGTAAATGGATTACTACTACTTGCTATCCTTACAATTTCACTATTAATAGCAAAGTAATCACCACGTTTTATACCATTTGGATTTGCAAAATTTATAGTCCCGGAAGTTAACTCTATTGAAGAACTAATATTTGCATCAAAACCATCATACAAATACAATCCTCTAGAGAATAAATTCTCTTCACCATTTCCAAGACTTCTTCCATTTGAACTAAAACCTCTCTTTAAAACAGTTCCACTTGAAATTCCAGTTATTGTTTCTTCGGAAGTGGAAATAAAAGTAAATGTAGTTAATCCAACAATATCTTTAATTACAGCATATCCGTTAAGATTTGAATTTCCTGTTTCAATAATTTTAATTTTATTACCTGGCAGTAATCCATGTGCAGATTGTGTAGTTATTGTTGTTATGCCAGTATCAGTATCAGTTAATAATGCATTTGCAATAGAAATTGCACCACTGGAAAGCATTAAAAATGGTCTTTCGTTATTTGTATTTGTTACATAATTTGGAATTTCTTTTTCTGTATACAATAATAGTTCTTTTGCATTTGGTATAGAGACAACTTTATAAACATCATTTAATTCTTTTTGGAAAAATCCACTCAATTCTACCGAAGAATTTTTAGCATCTATAACTGAAGTTACTGTGATAATGCTAGGTGTACTTCCTCCAGGGATACTCAAGGTATCATTTACATTATACGAACTTCCCTCATCTAATAGTTCTACATTGGAAACTTGTCCAGATGCATTAGTCTCAATTTTTACGGTAGCACCTCTACCATTGGATATTACTTGTTGAAGTTGCCTTGAATATAATGTTGAAGAAGCAGGATATCCCGAACCAGAAGTAAATGTAAATGATTTTATTGAATTTAAATTATGTTCAATTTCTGTTCTTACCGAAATAGTAGTGCTTCCGATACCACTTATTTGTGCTCCAGTTAATGCAATACCAATTCTTGTGTTTTTAACATAATATGATAATGCCTCTTTGGTTATTGATTTCTTCTTATCATTTGTTATAACTTTTCCAATAACAGATAGGTCGGCATAACTTACTGCTGCATCTGGGTCAGACTCAATGTTATCACGATCCAACTGTGGATATAAATTTCTAACATCTTGATTAAACTTTTTATCAGATAAATTAAATCCTACTTGCTCTGACGGAGAAACATTAGATGCAAGTGCAATTAAGTGATAAACACCATCCTGTCCCTCCTGACCTGGAATATGTTTTTTAATTTGTGTAGTTCTATAGACAAAGAATGTATTTTTATATGATTCTCTTGATACTACTGGGAGACTTTCTCTTTGTTGCCTTGTTGTTCTTGAATTGATATCATTGGTAAATGAACCAGGATTGGTGCTTACTCCAGAAATAGTATATGTAAACTGTTTTGTATTAAGAACAGATGTAATTGTATGAAGTCCATTAAATGTAGAAGTAATTCCAGTTGCATCTGTATTATTTGTGCTTCTTATTTTTTGTATCTTTACATTATCGCCAACATAAAAATTATGTGGAAGTTCAGTTGTAATTGTGACTTCTTGTTCATTATTAATGACTACTCCACCAGATGCATTAACAATAATTTTTTCATTTCTTAAATCTCTGGAGCTGGTTAAAACATCATTTGTATATGAAATACTTGTTACACCAACTGTTTTAGATTCTTGTAAAATAAAACCAGCAGTTGGTTGTCTAGCATTTATAAACTCTTTTGGAATAACATATCTAATTCTGTATATCTTATCATTAATTGAACGACTATCTGATACTCTTCTTATAAATGTAGATGATGTTTCATTCCCAAGAACAAGAATACCGGTAGAAACAATCGCATTATATATTTGATTTTCACCAGAAACTAAAGAACCTGTAATATACCAATTACTTTCTGTTGGATCCCATTGAATTGGATGTCCTATTTCACCAGGAAGTTTATCTGATACTCTGCTAATTATTTTTAATCTTCCCCCATTAGCATTAATCCCTAAAATAGGAATTCCAGACAATGCATCATTAAGTGATTGTGCTAGTTTTAACTGAGATGTTCCAAAAGTATCTGTAATTGCATAATATATACCATCATTTTCCAATCCATCTGGAACTTGTCCAGTATCACTAACTATTCTTACTTTTTCCCCATTAATTAATTTATGGTTGGTAGTTAATGTGAATAAATTTGATACAATATTATTGGTTAAACCTGTTCTTTCTACATCATATTCTTTAACCGCAGAAACACCATTTCCAGCACTTGCAGGCATTAGTATTGGAGTGGTGTAAGTAGTTTGTGCTGTCCCGATTGTAATTGTTAGATTTAACTTATCCCCAATTGATGCACCCAATCTATATCCATCAACTTGAGAGACTGGAAGAATTTCTTGATTATCTGCCCCAAAAATATACAATTTACTAATATCACCACTATTAATAATTTTTTCAGTATCTAATGATAACCAAGATATTATATTTTCATCTTCGGGTATTTCTCTTGGAGGAAGAATATGAGTAATATAACCGACATCATCTCTATTAAATGATTCAACCTTAAATCCTTCTGATTCAAGCGAAGTCGCACCAAAGTTAGAGTTTGAGTTGGTAATTGACATATCAGAACCAGACTCTGTTAAAAAGTGTCTGGAGAAACCAATAGCAAATACAGAAACGTTCTGAATAAATGCATCATTAGATGCACGAATGTGATAGTTTTCGTATTTTGGTTTAAATATTGATCTGGAATTTGTATGTAGGGGTCTATCTATACTAGTAATTGGTAATGAGGTATTATCATAAAATGTTCCATCTTTATATAAGATAAATGCATTATTATCTTTTTGTAGAGAAACTCCAGTAAATTGTGCAACAACCATTGATTTGAAACCTGTTGCCTTAGCACCGTCTGCCCAGAGACCGTTCATTCCATAGACAGATCTAAGGGAACAGTTGAAAATATATGGAGAAGCAGAACTAACAGTATCACTTCCTACTGTTAATGATGCAGTATCAATATCATTAGTTGATGGCAAAAATTCGGATGGTGCTTCGTTAGTCGTATATCTAAATGTAGTAAGACCAACTACTTCTTTAACTGTAAATGATCCATTATAAGAATCTGGGTCTACAGTCACACCATTTATAATAAATGGACTATCAACGAAAAGATTATGAGGGACTGTCTCTCCAGTTTGAAGATTAGATGTTGTGACGGTTATTACATTTAAATCACCTGTTCCATCTCCATTTCCTGATCTAATACTAGAAATTCCAAGTGGGTTTGGATCCAGTGAACCAACGATTCTAAATTCATCAACGTTTGGTTCAAAATCAAAAGATGATGGATAGTCAGATAGACTTCTTCCAGTAATATCACCATATGCTTTTGTGACCTTGTAATAATACATATCAAGGTCAGTCAAATATGTCTGATAATTACCAAGTTTTACTTTATTAACACCATCTGCATAAGCAAATGTTGTAACTTTGTGGTGAGAATAATTTGGAACTACTCTTGATTGTGAGTAATCTCTATATACTGTTTTTGTTGGATCTCCATCAAAAATACTAAATGCAGTAAAATAACAAGTACCAGTAACATTAAAAATGCTGGTAACTTCAATATCATCATTCTCTGGGTCGGGAACAAATAAAGGACGAATTTTTGTCTTTCTTAAATCCAATCCAATAATTGATGTTCCTCTGGGAAGAATGACTCCTCCACTTACTGAGTTAAATTTATATAATTCATTTCCAGTATCAAGTATATCATAATTTGTGAACTCACTTAACTCGGAAATACTATCAGTTGTCCAAATATCGGGACTTATTCTTCTTTTATATACAGCAGACCCATTAATATTTTCAACTGACAATCCTGGTCTATTATCAATATAATGTGTTCCAGGATAAACTAAAATTGTAGTTCTATCAATTTTATCGTTATTTCTTCCTTGTTGAAATGAAAATCTTGCTGCCTCAATTAATGCCCTTTGAATAGTTTTAAATGGTCTTGTTAATGAGTTTCCTTGATTCTCAAAACTATCGGTTGCATCAAAGTCGGATGGATTTACATATAAAATATTTCCTTCTGCATTTTTGAGGAAATTCTCTAGTCTAGAAAGAGGCATTTTATAACTGCAGTATATTTCTTCTGTTTATATTTAGTTATTTTGTCCAGAAGAAATATTAATTATAATCTTGCTTTTCCCATTTTAATTTTTCTTTAAGTTTATCATCAAATATTAACAAATATCTATGTTTTCTAGTTCTTTCTCTCCATTCACCAATAGACCCACGTATACTTCCTCTTGAATGTTTTGATCCATCAGAGTAATAAAAATCTTTCTTGGGGGCAGTTAACCCATAGTATTGAAAATTGCAAGCTCGGTATATAACTCCAGTGTGCTTACTAGAGTCAGCGTAACTAAGAATAGCACGAACTGTGGCATCTTTTCTAAATCTCCTTATGCAACGACTGACGAACCAAGATGTAATATTATATTCTTCTTTTTGAATATCAGGATGTATACAAAGTCTTGAAAGTTCATATATACCTTCTTGTTGGTTTCTTTCTAAACCAAATGCACCTACTGCGATTTCTGGAACTGAGAGACCAGTAAAAACGCAAGCACCAAGACACCCGCCAATATTAAGGATATCTGTGAATGAGTTGCGGTATAGTCCATAATTGAAACCAGATTTAAAGTCTTTAGATTCATCTTTAAGATAATGATAAGTATAAAGAAGTTCTTTAATTTCTTCCTTACCTACTTTATCTATAAAGAAATCTGATTTCATTTAAGTATTTTTACTCACTTTGTTTGCATTTTAAAATATTTTGCCTTTAATCGCAAGGCAATTCTTCTGGGTTTTCTAAATCCAGATCAAATAATAGTGGATGACATTCTTCCATTATGAGATAATTTGACCATAAGAACATATCTTCTGCAGAATAATCCATACTTCCTTCTGCTTCTACTTGAATGTATGGATCATCCTGCATTACCGTAGGAATGTCATCAAATGTAAATGGGACACCATTTATGAAATACATATCAACTATTATCCCTTCATGAAAACAATAATGGGACGTAATTTTGTATTTCATTACACCGTTTCACTACAAAATATTTATTTAAGTATAAGTGGGTGGATGATATTTCAAATACTCTAAGAAAGTCATTTTCATTTCTTTATGCGTCATTCCACAATGCTTTGCTGCTGCAGGAAGAGTCATCTTTGCACAGAATAATGCTTCGTTTGCTTCTTTAACATTTTCTGGTGTTGTCTTTACTGGCAATTCAACTAATGCTGTTTTGTTAATTTTCAAAAGACTCATGCTACCAATTCCCCACGAAGTTCCGCAAGTTTTGCTTCCGCAAGACACTGAACACAAGTCCAATATGTTTCACCACTAATTGGAAAGTTTTCATCGGTGAAGTGCTCTGCCATATCTTCTTGAAGTGCTCTCAAGTCATTCAGTGTTTCACGGGAAATTTGCATTTTAGGGAGAAATTCTTTACCATAGTATTCTAGCACAGATTGCTGGGAAAAATTTCAGAGGTGTGCCAGTTTTTCAAGTGGATTAATTATGCTCCAATATAAGTTAATGTTGAGTTATTAAAATCTATAATTGCTCTTGCAAGTCTTTGTCCGTTTGTTGCTGTATTTTGAGTTCTTAAAGTTAGTAATTTTGCAAATGATTTAGATGATGGGAATTCATTTTCTGCTGTTGGGTTAGTAAAACTCAGCCCAACATCAATCATAGTTCCACCTTGGTATGCGTCCATATTCATAATAATTGGATTGGAACCAACTGTTCCATACCAAAATGCTCTCAGATCAACTTCTATTGATGTTAATGTAGGAAATGCTTGAATCATTTTTGCTTTATCAATATAGAATGATTCGGTGCCAACTCCAGTTTGATCTCCTGCCCAATATGCAACTGTAATACCATTTGCTACTAGAGTATTATTTGCACCCCAACCCAAAAGTCCTGGAACGGCAGGATTCAAAATTCCTGCCCTAATATCAAAGTCACTTCCATCTGTGTTTCTATAATTGAAGACAAAATAATCTCCATAGAGAACTGCAGGATCTCTAAATTCAGATGAACGAAAGTTTTTTGATAGTCCGAATGAAAAAGGCATAATAATAAGTATTAATATTAACTGAAGTTGAGAGAGGATGAACCATAAACTCTAATTGTTCCTGCAGCATCCCTAACAATAGCAAAACTTAAGAAGTCCTCGTTATCTGTTGTAATTGGGGCAATACCACCATTCCAACGTACACCACCAGATATGGAAACACCATTAACTGTGCAGTTTTCTCCATAGGTAAATAGAGAACTGGAATCAATAATCAAAGTTATTGTAGTTGATTTACCAGTTTCTGTGCTAATTCCTGTGAATGCCCAAGTAGAAACAGATTCTGGTAAAGTTCCAACAATAATAGATGAATTTGAGCAATCAATATTTAATGTTCCAGAAGACATTGAGAAGTTAGTTCCAAATGTACTTGAAACTTTTTCTGTTACTGCTTTTTCAAAATTTGCAAGTCCATCTAATCTACTGTCTCCAATCAAATGCAATTTGGACTTTGCTAATGTAGTTCCAATACCAATAGATCCAGTTGATGTAATTGTTACATCACCATTGAACCTAGAGGAGCCGCTCACTTCAAACTTTTTACCCAATGCGGAAGTTCCTACTCCAACATTGCCATTAAGTCTCCAGATGTTGTCGTTTTCGTCTATTGACCATCTGGATGCAACATATAATTCACCACCTTTGAACAACGTGCCAGTAAAATTAATATTTCCACCAACATCAAGTGAAAAACCAGGTTGAGTTGAACCAATACCCAATCTATTAGATGAAGGTAAATAAACAAGACCAGTACTATCTACATATGAGAATCCAATATCGGATGTATTTGCAGCAAATGTTACATAATGAATATCACTGGATGATGGGATATCTGTTATAAGAGTAGAATTTGCTGCACCAACTGTAACATTAACTGCAGGTGCCCAAACTGCTGGGTTTGGTCCTTGAGAAGTTAAAACTTCTCCAGTATTTCCTCTACCATTTGATGCATAAATTACTTCATTAAATCTGACATCACCTATAACATCTAATGCATATTCTGGTAAAGTTGAACCAATACCGACACGATTTGTGCTTGAATTTACATATAAAGTATTACCATCAACTTCCAAATCACCAACTAATGTGGATTTTGTTGATACTCTTAGATTATTTGTGGTTGTGATTCCAGTTACATTTAAATTATTAACTGTTCCTACACCAGAAACATTTAGATCTGTTAGTAATCCTGTTGTTATAGTTGCAACACCTACAGTTGCTCCTATTGCAGATACAATACCAGCATTAATTCTTGATGCGTTAATGGTTGTTATTGTTGCAACACCAATAGTAGTATTCGTTATTGATGCAAATCCTACAGTTGATATTCCTACAAAAAGATTGGTTATACTACTAAAACCAACTGTAGAAATTCCTAAATTTACGAATGAAGAAGCAAGAGAAACAATATTCGCAGATGTTGCTGTTAAAACACCAATAGTTGATGCAGTTGAAACTAAAAATGTACTAGTTGTTCTAGTTGCATTTAAAGTTGAAATTGTAGAAACACCAGAAATATTCTCATTAGTAACATTTAATGTAGTTACATTTGCCGTAGACAGTGTAGAAATTCCAGAGGAAATTATATCGGTTGATGATAACTTAGTGGCGCTAATATTAGAAATAAGTGAAGTATTAATTCCAGTTAAATCTACAGCATCTATTCTGTTTACGTTTATATAATTACTTCTTAACTTTCCAATAATACTAAAGTTGCTTAAAGTTTCACCTGACGGTAAAGTAAACGAACCAGAAAGATTGGATCTTGAGTATAAATTATCTGCAGTAATATCCCCAACAATGTGCAACTTAGAAGTTGCTAGGGTAGTTCCAAATCCAACATTGCCATTAGAAGTAAAGAATCTAAGTCCAGTTGCTCCAGCAAGAAGACCATCATCACCTCTATATTGAATTTCCCCAAGGTTTCCAAAACCAGGTGAAGTGATTCTTACAGTCGCAATACCTGTTTGTTGAGTTGATGCAATACTTATCCTATCTACAGTAACACCAAGTCCAACAAAATTGAAAGTAGTAAAACTACTTGCTGCTCCAACCAGTGTGCCATCATCAAAAACTGTAATGGCACCAGGAACAAGACCTAAACCAAGTCCAGTAAGTGCTCCAGGGGGAACCCAATATCTACTAGGATTTTCTTCATTTTGTTGTCCAAAAGAAGCAAGAATAAAAGCATCTCTTTGAGGAAAAGCACCTTTTGCTCCAATAGATGATGGACCAACCAACGGATCTCCAAGATCAGGTTCTGCTTGATCTAGAGACAGATACTTATATCTGGTTGTTGATAACCCAGAGTTAGATACTTTTTTAACTCTTTTGCTTAAAAATTCAGAACTACTCATTTTAATTATTGATTAAATGTTTCTAGGACACTAGTTAAGAACTTAAGTTTGTTGGTTCCTGTACCACTAACGGAAATTGTATCACCAGTTTCCAATACTAATTTACCAGACAAAAGGTTTGCTGTATCACTTGGTGGCAATTCAAAGTTTTTAACGAGTTCTGTAGTAACAGTTCCAATTCCTGCAACTGTTCTATTGTGATAAAAACTAAAGGTATGTGCAACAGTGTCCAAATTTGCACATTGTGCCAACAAAATAACACCAACAAATCCAACAGGTGCTTCATACACAACATCTGTTGTTACACCAACTACTTTTGTTACTGTTCTAAAATTATTTACTGCAGCATTTGCAATTGCCATTTTACGTTAAACCTCCTGATTATGTTAGTGCAAGGATAAAAGGTGTCATAGTTGTGAATAGTGCTTTTGTAAAATCTCTTCCAGATATTGAACCTGTTGCCTGATTTATTACAACTCCATCTCCAATTCTAAAATTACCAGCTTGGTCTGTACTTGTGAATACGACCAATCCTCCATTTGTTTGTACGACTTCATTTTCTTGGATGGTTACTCCACCTTGAGCAGGTCTTGCACCTTCAATAGTATTTCCGGCACCAATGAATTCAAAAGCATGAGAAGAAGCAAGTTGTAAACTTACTCTTGAGAAATATGCGGTACTTCCAGAACTTACTGTATTATTTAGGTTTTGTGTCAAACTGACAGTTGAAATGCCAGCAGAAGGTAAAGTTGCACTTTGAACTGTATAATAAAGTGGTTCTAAAAGATCAACTTCTGCTGTTGCAGTAACACCGGAAGGTGGAGGTGCAATTGTAATATTTGGTGCAGAAACATATTGTGTTCCATTGGTAACTACTGTTATTTCAGTTACCGAACCATTTACTATAGTTGCTGTTGCTTGTGCAGTAATACCATTTGGACCAGTTGGAGAATCAATTGTAACTCTTGGTGCAAGTAGATATCCAGAACCTCCATTTGTTACTCTAATTGTCGCAATAGTATTATATAAAGTATCAAAGTATATTGCTTGACCATCATAGGGACGATTTGTTCCTACTCCAGAAATAATAACTTCATTTTGTCCTCTGCCTGCTTCTTGTAAAACTTTTCCAGTATATCTGTATATGGATTTTGTTGTTTGATCTCCAACTCCTTCCGAAACAAGTCCATAAGTACCAAAAGAAGAGTTTGAGTTTGTAATATCGCACTGTCCACCAGATGCGGTGTAAATTGCAACATCATCACAAATTGTAAAAATAGAAACTAACTGTGCATAAGCACCGTTAGTAATAGAAACCCCAATACCACCTTGATTATATTGAGTGTAAGAGTCAACTGACATAGAACCAGTAACACCAATATCGTCTTTATCTCCTAGTTCTGCAGCAAAACCATCAACTTTCATTCCAATGCTCTTAGGAATAAAGTTAGTACAGTTTCTTACGTAAGGACCTTGAGTAATTGGCCCAACTCCAGGAGAGAATGATGGATCATTTGGAATCGTTGAACCAGCACCAGCATTTCCTGGGTAAGTTGTATTAATTCCTGCCCCAAGAACACTGAGACCTTGATTAATAATTGTTGTTACAACACCAACACAAGAATAAATTGCAGAAACAACATTAGCACAACCATTTAATCCGTTATTGAATCCTGTAACTGGATCTGCCTGCATTGACAGGTCTTTAACTTGAGTAAATGTATTTTGATAATTTCCATATTTTTGAACAGTTCCACCAGAAACATAAGTATGTGGAAGTGTTGACTGTCCAACAATAACCTCAAATTGATTTGAATTTATTACTCTCTTAACTGAGAAAATATTTCCAAGGTTACCAGATGGATAGAAAAGAGTTCCTGGTCCTGATGGACAAGTAAATCCTAAACCAGCAACCCTAACCGAATCCTCAACTGTTAATCCGTGGTTTGCTGCTGTAATTGTGACTACTCCAACTACATTATTATAAACAGCAGCAGTAACATTAGTCTGTACTCCTACTGCTTTTCCTCCCCAGGTAGAATTATTAATTACAGCACGAGCAATTCCTGCAGCATAACGAATACCATCAATAGTTTCCGTTTTAACACCAACAATATGCTGAAGTGCTCCTACTTCTGTATAATATGACTTTCCTGCTCCTACACATTTGGAGTTGCCACCTCTTGTAATATCGTGACAAACTGCTTTGAAAATAGATTTAATATCTTCTGCACAATTTTGGGCAGTTCCAATTCCCATTGAAAATGTTCCACCATTATAATCAGTGCTTGTCAAATAACCAACTGTTTCTCTAGCAATATAATCCAAATTCAAACGAATCATTCTTGCTGCATCAAAGAATCTATCAGAAGAAACACCAGATAATGGTTGGAATGCAACTACTGCTGCTCCATTTTGCGATTCTTGTCCCTGGAAACTTAAATCAGTAATGTGAACACTATTGTTTACGTGAAATAAATCCAATCCTGGATTTTGTGGACTTACAATACAGTTGCGAAGTTCTGCACCTTCTACTGCAACTCCTCTTCCGAGAATAATCGGATTATTTTCTACATATATTCCAGGGAAAACTTTGATCGTATCTCCCGTAAGTGCAATTGCTGCTGCTGCTTTTATTGTACGTTTTGTGTCATTTTCTGCTAATCCAGTATTTGCATCATTTCCTGATTGTGATACAAAAATAGTTTTACCTATTGGTCTAAATGCAGAAATTGTCACACGACCAGTACCTCCAGCAGGAGATAGTGTCACACCGATACCAGCAACAACAGAAGTTACTATTCCAGATAAAGTTGATCCATCTCCAAGATATTGTAATACATTAAGAGTATCTGCATTTACTGAAGTGAACGAAGTTACACCAGTAACTGTGAGATCTTCTAAAACTGATTCTCCATTAACGTTAACACCATTGGTGATTAAGACATTGCCAGATAGTGTTCCAACACCAGATAATGTGAGATCTTGGAAGAATCCTACATCCAATTCATTGACTAATCTTTCTTTTGTTGCTGTATCAATTCCTGCAAGATTTACAATGAATCTCTGATTGTTTATTATTTGCGTTGAACCAATAGAGATTGAGTTGAATGTTGCAATCCCTGTCGTATTGGAATTAGTTACATTAATCTGAGGAGAATTCAGAGAACTATCAATGGAAGAAAATGTAATATTTCCAATCGTTGCAATTCCAGTTACACTTAAATTGTTTAAACTAGTTTGTTCTTCTACATTAAGATTTAAAAATGTTGTTAATCCAACATTAAATCCAAGAGCTTCTGCTAAGGTATCTCTAGTTGTTGTATCAACTCCAACAAGATTTCCTAAATTAGTAATATTTGCAGTAGTAGATACTAATGTGGTAATTCCTGCAATTCCATTTACATCTAAATTGTAGGAAGGACTATCTGAATTAATTCCAAGTCTATTTGTTGAAGGAATATAAACTAAAGATGCAGAATCACTATAAACACTAGCATCAGTATCAGTAAACTGAGAATATAAAATATAATGTTTTTCTGCTGGTAATATAGTAGTATTGCTAATAGCAAGAGATGCTGCCGCACCAACTGCATTAAATGCAGTTCCAGTGATGTCAATATTATAAACTCCAGTAAGTCTTCCTACTGGAATTACACCATCTAGAATTTGAGAACCATCAGTTAGGGCATTTGCTGTAGAAGCAGTTCCAGTAATGCTAATATCATATTCACCATCCAATCTTTCTCTTGGAAGTACCCCAGATAATACGTTTGCTGCATTCTGTAGGAAAAGAGATGTTGTTACTCCAATATTATAAGTTCCACTTAATCTGGATGGATTTATTACTCCTGTAATAATATTTGATGCATTTGCCAAAAAAGTTGAAGTAGTAGCAGTTCCTGCCAGATCTCCGATAAACTGATTGGATGTAATTGTTGTTGCACCAACAATGCTATTATTAGTTAAATTTAAATTATCAAACGATGCTAATTCTTCTATTTGCCTAGTTTCTGGATTAGCAATTAAAGGATATCTGTCTGCCATTACTTACTTTTTGTAATAGGATAATTCTTCTTATAATATATAGTTGCCTTGGGAATCACTATTGCTTGTTTTCATATGTGGTATAATCAAAACTTTCTATCTCAGAGATCTGCTTTTTAAGTTTATCTATTTCCTCTCTCAATCTTGCTGCTGATACCAATAAAGACCAAGCATAAAGTTCCTTCTCCGATCTTCTATCTCTCATAACTTCAGACCTACTTACAAGTGCTTCTGCTTGTGGTCTATTTTGACTTATAGTATTAGCAAGATTGGATTCGGCACTTACTATTGCTGCATCTAATGCTTGACAAGCAGCACCACTGGGATTTTTTCCACTTGGACCAACACTTGCATAAGAAATTGTTGGACCACTTGTTCCCCCAACAGTAACTACTGTTCCCTCAGATGCATATGAGGTAGTACAAATTACTGGTGATTCTCCTCCTCCTGTACATACTGTCAACGTTGGCCATTGAGTTGTTCCAATATTATAGTCCACTCTACCAGCACCAACTGCAGGTTCACCTCTTATTGTACATTCTTTAGTTTCGGGATTCCAGGATGCATTTTTTCTTGGTGTGCCATCATTCTTAAATAGACAATCATTTTTAGTCTTTAAAAGTGGATTAATAGTAGTTTTATTTGGATTATATCTTTGGGTTCCACTTGGATCTCCAGAATCATCATACGAAACACTATTTCCAATACCAACATCCCCAGAACCAATTATTCCAATTTTTAATGGAGTATTTGGACTCTTTAGGTAATCAAATCCAGCATCAATATCTCTATCATTTCTTATGACATACATTTGCGTGCTTCCGTAAGAAGCAAGTGCTGCTGTTGATATGAACAATGCGGGAACTTGAGTTAATATTCCAACTCTAAAATTTCCCTCTTCCAAATAATTTATTGCTGGTTTATCTAAGATTAGTGTTGGAACAGTTAAAGTTGATGTTGTTAAAATTCCAGAGGAATCATAATATTCTATAATTTGATTTGCTGTTCCAAATCCAGTAATTTTTGTCCACCCAGTAGTTGATAATGTGCCACTAAAACTAGGGTCATTTCCAGTTACTGCGGGATCCATTACAACCATCCCAACACTAACTATACCAATATTTCCTGCCCCAAAATTTCTAAGAATATTAGATCCGGTATTAATTCCACAAACTAAAGTTGTTACTATTCCTACAATCTCTGTGGTTCCAAATCCAGTAACTTCTGGCAAATCACCAGTGGTAAAAACCACTGGATTATCAAAAGCATCAATCAAAGTATCATTTATCTGAATTGCACTAGGAACACTAGTAACTGATTCACCATCAACACCAACAATACCAACTACTTTTGAACCCTCGGAAACAAGTGCATCAAATTCTGCAACTAATGACGATCCATAATCTCTCTGAGATGGCTTACTATAATATTTTATTCCCTGAAAAGGTTCAAAATCTGCAGTAGCATTATTTTTTACTACTGTATATGGAGTAAATGTGACCTCAGACGTAGATGCTCCATCACCAGATCCACTAGTAACAAAACGTGTAAATGGTTTTCCCTCTTCCCAGATTAAATCTGTTCTACAATCTGCCGTTATTCTTGCATTATATGCAGCTTGAACGGAAGGGACAACTTGATTTATATTGTTAATAAAAGGTAATGCCGCAGAGTCTAATCCTTTGATAACTCCTGTTAATTGGTCAAGTTCAATATCTGCTATTGCTAATCTATCTAAAACACCTTCTCTTGCTTTTATTTTTCTCTCAAGTTCTTGCTTCATCTCATTGAGAATTTCTTGTGATAATGACATATTAAAAGATACTAAAAGACAATTTTTTAATATTTATTTACTATAACTCTAACCATTGGGACGGGTGAGTGCATCCTTGGTGGTGTTTATAGTGTTCTGGTTTAAGAGTTACTCTCAAATCACCAGCAATAGCACATCTCTCGGATATTCTTGGAACTGATTTTTTAGTATGATGATAAGTTCCAGTTGGCATTATTAAAACTGTTCCTTCATGTGGAGTTATAGTATAATGATTGCAGTTAAACTTATTAAATCCAGTCATTACATTATGTTCATCCGCAACATCAAACCATCCCTCACATACTTGATTTGCGTTGTCATCTGGAACTCTGCTTACGACGAACTTATCAGAGGTATCGTCAGTGTTTAAATAATAAACAAAACTTATATTTGCCTCATTATGCTTATGAAATGCTAATGGTGGAGTTGTATCGTCTCTATGATACACCACCCAGGATTTTACTATGTGATAATCCATTAAAGTATAGTCAATTCCTAAAACCTCAAGATACTCATTTAATGCGTCTTTTAGTGAAATGAAGAATTGATTGTATTCTTCATTTAGATGCACGAATATTCTAGAAGATGCCTCTGGAGACTCGTATTTATATCCATTAAACCAATATTTTTTAAGACTTTCGTAGTGCTTTTCCTTAAATTCTTTGTGGCAATTTATTGTTGTCTGATGAATTGCTAAAGGAAAAACTTCATGAGTTTTTCTCATAATATAAATTATAATCTATAATTACTATTATCTCCTGGATAGTCATCTGGTGTCAATCCTTTGTATTCTGGAATGTTTCTTTCTGTATCTTTTCTTTCTCCCATTACCGTATAATAGCACTTAATAGGTCCACCATTATTATTTTTAATGTAGATTGTATTTTCGTCTTCTATTCTATCAACATATAATTCTTGATGTATTCTAATTGGTGTCAACTGAACACCAATCGTATTCATATCAACTAAACCTTTCCAATAATCTGGAAGTTCTATTTTATTTGTTCCATCAAGATACCCTCTAACATAAACTTCTGCTGCTGGACCCTCTAAGCAAACATAACGAAGTCTATGGTCTTTCTTGGTAGGGTGAAGAATATCAAATGGTTTTTTAGTTACTGCAATTTCTAATGCTCTACTAGCTATTATTTCTGTTGCTACTAAGCTTGCACCAGTGCCTGCAAGAAAATCAGGTGCGGATACATTGCCATCAAAAATTCCAAAAGAATGAACAATTAGTGGAGCATTATTAATTTTGGGAGCATTTCCAACATTGATAGAGTTACTTAAGCTAATTGAGTTCTTTAAACTAAGAGCATTTTTAATTGTTACTCCTTGTTTTGTGCAAACTCCAGTAAATAAGCTTACTGCAAATACATTTAAGCTTCCTATGATATTTGTGATTCCAGTCACTTCTAGTGAAGCTGGTGCTGCAACTCCAGGTAAAGGTGGTCCTATCATACAAGTAGCACGAGCAATACCCACTTGTGGAGTTGCTCCAATAAAAACTGGACCGTTTAAAACTGCTGTTCCTGGAAGAACTCTACTAGACGCAGTTAAAAAAGAGGTATCTACTGCACCTACTATAAGTTTATCTCCAATATTTGCGATAGATGCTGTTGCTGCCATATTATGCGAAGTACTCTAAGTATTTTTTAATATTTCCAAGAACATTTAGAACTGAACCAACCAAAGACCCTTGAGTAATATCAGTCAAAGAAGAACTGGATTGTTGTACTCCTGCTGTCATATCTGTATATGATCCTAAAACTTGAGCACCACTAACTGCTGTAATATCAACATTAGTTCCTTTTAATCTTGATGTTGGTGCATCTGCTTCTAATATTTTACCTGCCTGCATAGTAATTTCACCATCACCATCCTCGGCAACAATTCTAATATTTTTTGCTTTTAATGTAATCTGTCCATTTGGTGCCTCAAAAACAATATCACCATTATCTGCCTTGATTATTTTTGCAACTTCTTTATCATTTAATCTTATTCCACACCTTTCAACAGAACTGCGATCATTAATATTCCAATAATCTCCAGTTTTATAATACATAAAACCAGTTCCTTCATCGGTAATCATTGAATATGATACTTCCTTTCCAGATTCTACATTTCCCCCTTGGAGCCTATAACCAAACCCCTGCTGCCACCACTCTTTTGCTTGTTGTTCTGACATTTTATAATGAAGGTATATTGTGTATTTAGTTTATATACAATCAACGACTTTAATAATTCCTTCTTGATTGATAGTAACAACTGGTTGCTTGAACTTAGGTGAAAGTGTAAGTACTGGGAATGCTCTTGCACCTTCACCAGTTCTTGTATTAATAACTGCTGGGGGTAAATCAGAGAATTCAGTATTGCAAGTTGTTGATTTGACACCAACTATCGCACCAGAACTTGAGACAATAACCTCAAAAACACAAGGTCCAACATTAATTGTATCTCCACTGGTATAACCTGTTCCTGGATTTGGAATTACTATACTCGTAACAACACCAACAATATTAGTTCCAATTCCTGTGCGATCACCGATCTGGGTAGTAATTCCAGGGAATAATGGTCTAGATACAGTAGTATTGCCAACTCCCGTTCCACCACCATCATCTGGAATAAATGTCCCTGGTGGTGATTCTATTGGATTATTTGGTGCAGGAGCAAGAACTGGAGACAATTCATTACTTACTACTACTGTAGTTCTGGCAACTTTAGCACCTTCCTTATCCAACAAATCAAAAAGTACTACCTCTGCATTTTCGTTAATACTATCTTGCTTAAATTTAAATGTTTTAGTTGCTCTTCCTGATGTTAATGTTACATTTCCATAAAAACTAGTTAAACCTTCAATATCAGTTGGGGTTATATCTCCAGAAATTTCATAACCAAGAACTGTTCCATCTGGTAAATTTTCAGTACTTATAGTAAAGGTTACTGTTTCACCTTCATAAAAACTATACTTATTTGCGGTAACTAAGTATGTTGGTGCTTTTGTAACTGATGACAGATTAGTTGGACAATAACCACTTCCAGAATTATTCAAATAAATTGCAGTAACCTGTCCATTATTTACGGATGCAGTTGCTTGTGCTCCACTTCCGGTATTTGTATTGTCTCTTATAACAATAGTTGGTGGTTTTGAGTATCCCCTTCCTCCATTTAATATTTCTACTGCTATTATACTACCTGAAGAATTAACTACAGGAACTGCTTGCGCTCTAATTCCATCTCCAAAAATCTCAACTTCTGGCGGTATACATCTTGGTGCTATTACTCCAGGTGGTAAAGGAAGTTGATCCTTTTGATTCTTTGGTCTTAATGCCCTTTCTGTACAATCTTTATATGGAGAGTTTCCACTATATCCATATAATGACATTTGACCCATAGCAACATTAAGATTGGAATTAATTCCTCTCAAAACATTCATACTGTTTAATGCCCTGTTCCAACTATCAGATCCTTTCTTTTCTGGTCCTCCACATGGAGACCACTCAATCGGACTTTCGCATTTTAATCTATCACAAGATAAGAAACTCAAAATTTGTTGAGCAATTGAAGACACCTTACCCAAAATATCTTTAACTTGTCCAACTGCACCAAGCAACCAATTTAATCCAGAAAAAATAGGTCCAAGAAGTTTATCTATTGCATCAATTAATTTTGCTAAAATTGATCCAACTGCTTGCTCTACTGCACAAAGAGGAGCATTAATTGCCTTACCTACCATATTGGTAAGCATATTAATTAAGAAATCAATTAATATTGGGAGTAATTTTTCAAATACGCAAAAAATAATATCAATAATATTTTTTGTTGCACTAGCAATTGGTGGTTGTTGTGGCAATGGGACGATCAGACCAATAAATTGTCCAAATAGTTTTGTAATCAAACCAATAATACCATTTCTCATATTATTGATTATAAACTTTACAATTCCAACAATTCTATTTGCAAAGTTTTTTATTTCTGTAGTTATGTCTATTACTGTATTTAAAACTGGGTCAATATATTTGTCAATTGCTTTTTCTAGACGATTCACGAAAGCAATAAAATCTTGAATTACTTTTGAAATTTTTCCAATTATATTATCATTACATCCATTTTCTCTTACTACTTTTATTTCACAACCTTTAAGTACAAATTGCTGTGTTGCTAAAGATTTTCTAATTAATTGATCAGCACCTGGCTTATTTTGTTCTCTTGCCGCAGGAACTGGATCTCCAACTATACTGGATGTTGGTATACCAACAGTTGGATTTGCAGCAGAAGTTGGTTGTTGCTGAACTGCAGGATTCTTTTCTCTTATTTGAGTTGGTCCTTGAAGTAATGGTCCCTGGTGTCCAGTAAATGTTTTAAATTGAGAACTTTTCTCTTGTGCTAAAAATTCTGGAGTAACAAGATTTGCTGATGCACTTTCATTTCTATGTAAGCATCCAACAATAACCGGTTGCTGTGCGTCTTCACCATCCAAGAAGAAACCATAAACAGTTTCACCACCAACAAGCATCATCGTTTTTCCAACACTTCCTTGAGCAGTGCCGCTTTCTGCTGAAGCTGATACATGTGCCCAAGGAAGATCAATGTCTGGAAGAATATCTCCATCAAAAGTGTGATAACCAATAATTCTTACCTTACAACGGTAAGCCCAACTGTCTCCTATTTTTGGATTACCTTTTTGATCTCTTTTATTTTCCCCTGAGTCAATTTTTGATTTTTCAGTTCTCCAAACAGCGGGGGGTGCTACTTGGCCTATCCACCAAACAAATCCGTCTCTTCCTAAAAAATTTGACTTTAATAAAGATTCTTCAATCATCGAAAATTCTACATTCGGGTGCGTCTGGGTTTAAGTCACAAAGCAACTCAAAATGAGTTGGAATTGCATTTTCTTCTGGATGATTCTTCTGATATTCCAGTAATTCGGACAGATAATTTTTTAAATATCTGCTTCTCTGTCTATTTATTGAAGGACTTTCTAGTTCTTCGCAGATATCGTTAATTAAATTTTGGAGTTCCATTTTTTCTCCTAAGCATTTTGTGATCCATAAAGTCCATAACTATCTCGAATTAATCTTAGACTGGAAACAACCTGTTGTGCTTCAAAATGGTGTCTCACTTCTTTTATTAAATAATAACCACTCTGATCTTTATCTGGTTCTTTTTTATCAGTTCTTTCTATAGAAGGAAATTCTGCATATATGATGTCACCAGCTTTTAGATTGATATTACATGGTACATTCATATTTAGTGCTTGGGTGAACAAAATATTATATCTTGAAAAGGATTTTGCCATATCCGCAACATCTCTTCCAGAATCATTAGACACTCCTTGATTATCAAGAACACCCCTATCAGAAGTTCTAAACATTATTCTTGTTATTGATTCCTCAAAATCCTTAGGAACTGGAATATTATCATTTGTACCTAACTTATTTTTGATTTCATTTTTTAAATAATATGTATATTGACTTAAAGAGTTGGTATATAAATCATAAAAGTATGTTTTATTTGCATACATCCCAACTCTAAGAGATTTCATTAAATCAATATTTTTTTCAAAATTATAATTTAAAATATTAAATTCGTTAACCACTTTATTTTGTTCATTAATTTCACTGAAAAAATAGTATGGTATATTTTTTAAATCAGCAGAAGACTGTCCTAGTTTTGCATTTGATACTAAATTATCAATACTTTTGAAGTTAAATCCATCTTTATTTTCAAAAAATAAAAATCCTGCAGTTCCTTTTGCCAATCCATCTTTATTTCCACCAGAAACTCCTCCAGAATATTGAGGCATTGCTTTAGGGCACAACCAAGTTAAAATGTGAAATGGTTTTTTCTGATTACCAATAAACGAGTACCCATTTGCTGTTGGTTCTATATTTTCTGCTTTATATTTTTCTGTTTTTAAAATATCTTTTAAAATGCTCTCTACTGTTGTTTTGATATTCCCAGTGTATTTCTTTTGACATCTTGCAGTTTCATTTGCTAATCCTTCTCTAGAAACTAAACTCAATTTGAAAAGCTCACTAGTAGTTGATTGATTCATTCCACTAGCTTTATAAACATACATTGAATTTGGACCATCAAGTTCAAATTCACCAAATGCAGTATCTAAAGAAATAGCAACTCTTTCTCCACCACGAATTGGTAAAATATTTAACAAAGATGCACTATTAAATAAAGTTATCTCCATAGTAACACAAGGAGATAAAATATCTTCAAAGTAATCAATGTAAATTATTGAGTTAGTAACATCAACTTTAGTCTCACCATCAGTTGATTCTATTACTACTTGCTTAAAACTTAATCTTGATACTGCTACTGACATTATGATCCTGAGAGATTAGTTAACAACATAGTTTTCATTAAACTATTTACCACCTGACCTTCTGTTGGTCCCGGAAGAACAACAGTTCCTCCTCCACCACCTCCTCCTGATATAATTACTGGTCTTTGTGGTGAAGAACCACCACCAGAAGACCCAAAGAAAATTGGCACATAAGTCATAGAAGACTGACCAGGAGCATTATATGCAGGATATGATTCTACCGATTGAATCATTTGACTTGTTGGAGCACCCATTACATATTGTTGATACTCCATTAATTGTTCTGCAGTCATTGAATTGATATCTAGTTCAGGTCCACCAACTGCTTTTACTTTTTGCATTGATTGAATTTGTTTCAATATATTCTCACTACCTTTATTTTCATCTCCAATAAATCTTGCTCCTTTGTATTTTTCCTGCAATCCTTTCATTGAAGTTGCATCCATATTGGATGCTTTTTCTACAGTCGCACCTGACTGTTTTGCTACTTGTTCTACTGCTGCTCTAACATCACCTTGTTGTTGAGACGATGGTATAACAACTACATTATATCCTTTACTTTTTAGTTCTTCAATAGATTTTTGAATATTTGCGGCAGCTTTTTTAGGATCAGTATCAGCAGTTCCTGCTTTTATGACTGCTGTTGGTGCTCCAGATTGCATTCCTGCTGGTTTCTGCGAGACTACTTTTACGTTTCCTCCAAATCTAAAATATTTGTCACCTTCACTTGTTGGTATTGCTAATCTTTTACTTCCTTGTCTAACTTCAAAGTGAACGTGTGGTCCAGTAGATCTTCCTGTACTTCCAACATTTCCAATCACTGTTCCAGGTTCAACCATTTGTCCACTCTTTACATTTATTTTGCTCATATGACCATAAAGAGTAGAAGTTCCACCTGGATGCGAAATTAAAATCATATTTCCATATCCACCATCGTCCCACCCCGCAAAAGCAACCTTTCCTGGTTGAATAACACTCACTGGAGTTCCATTAGTAATTGCATAATCAACACCTGAGTGCAATCTTCCCCATCTCATACCATATGGTGATGACGTATATTTACTTGGAAGTTGTCCACCTTCTGCCTTCATATCTTGCATTTCTCCAGGAAGAACTGGTGCGTCTATAGAGGGTTCTTTAATTCCATAATCCATTGGCATATCTTCTGCACCAGCAGCAGTCATAACAGACCTAAATGTTTGGTTAGCAAACTTTTCAAAACTATCAACAGTCTCTGAAAATTTTCTTAGAAGAGAAGGAACTCTTTTATCATCTTGTGTTAGTGCTTTTTGACGTTGTTCCTGTGCTTTTAATCTTTCTTCTTGTTTTTTCTGTAGATCTGTTTTTCCTGATGTTGCTTCAGCTGCTCTATCTGCAGCATATCCACCGAGAAATCCACCTGCCATACTACCAAGGACAAATCCAACTCCTGGAATTGGAATCAAAGTTTGCCCAATTGCTCCACCAAGCAATGAACCAGCAAGAGAACCACCAGCACCTGCTGCTGCCTTTCCTACACTCTCACCTTCTTTAAGTCCAGTTGCAAAATCAAGTCCAGCAAAAATTGCATTTGCAATTCCAATTGACCTAAATCCACCAAATCTTAATTTTGAACCAAGAGCAGTTGGTGCCTTTGGTTTTCCTGAAGGTCCTTTTGGCTTACCAACATTTCCACCACCAGGGAAAAAATTACTAACAAAACTAGCAGCATCAAATGCTCCAGAAGCAAGATTTCTTAATAGATTTCCTGCAGAACCAAAGTTGGATGCAATGTTTATGTTTGCTAATTCTTTTACTTTATTTTCTTTTGGTAATTTTATGGATTCAATCTGATCCACATTAATATCTAAAAAGTCAATTAAACCTTTATAACTTCTTTTTACTTCCGCAAAATTTCTATCGGAAGTATTTCCCATCAAAGAAATGGAATTAGCAGCAGCAATTAGGGGTGAAGAAACTGTTTTTGCCATTATCCGTCAACAATATTATAGATTATTTTTGAATAAAGAATTAGGAAATTATCCGTATTTCCTGCAGGTAAGAATGGAGCAGTTGGACCTTGTGCTCCAGCAGGTGCAGATGGTCCAGAAGATGGAGATTGTGAACCAGGAGATTTCTGTTGTGGCATCTGTGTGCTGAAATCAAACGGCATCACATTAACACTTGGTGCTGCTTGTGATGGTGGTGGCTGAGAAACCTTAGTTGCCATATTTTTTAATTCTTCTCTCTTTTCTGGTGATAATTTCCAGTCTGGTAAATCTGGACCACCCTGACCCTTTGCTTGCACTTGCCCTTTTGCTTCTTTTAAATTCTCTTCATATATTTTCATACTTTGTTGGAGAGTTCTTTTTGTTTGACCATATCTTGGTCCAAGACCTGCCCAAATATTATTTGCCTTCCTTAATTGCTCTATGTCAATTTTATCTACATTTACACCACCTTGTCTTGCTAAGGCTAAAATCATCGCATTTTGGGTTTCTGGAGAAAATTTTTGGTCCCAACTAAATTTTCCACTTTCAACTAATCCCTTTAATGTATTTGGCATTAATTGTAATGCACCAGATGCACTAGAATTATATTTGTCTTTTGCATAAGGTATAACTCCTCCACCTAGTCTTTGCGGGAGACGATTTGTTCCACCTTGCTTAGATGCATCATATAATTCCTTTAGTGTAAGTTCTGTTAACTGGGGAACTACTGCTCCACCATAAACAGTATTATATCCTTGAGAACCAGCAGTTCCTTCCGTTTCCCTTACTGTCTGTATAAATGCTTTTTCTTCAGCAGTATCTGCTTTTATATCTTTTGCATTAGTTCCACCTGGTTGTCCTTGAAGACCACCAGAAGTAGAAGGAGCTCCACCACGACTGGTTTTAGCACCTCCACCACCAGAAGTTCCTCCAGACTTATCATTAGAACCTTTGATCAGAGTATTAACTGCAGAAGTAAATGAATCTACAATTCCACCGAGACCCTCTACTAATCCTCCAAGGAATCCTGGTTGTTGTTGGACAGGTGCAACACCAGTATCTGCAAGAGCATTTACTGCACCAGCACCTGCTGCTAATCCACCTGCACCAAGTGCAAACATTCCACCTTTTCTCATTAAGTTTCCAAGTCCTCTTGGGGCAGTTTGCTTCAATCCTTGCCCAGGAACTCGTAAGTCAATATTTAATCCAGGACTTCCAGATGGTGATGCAGTAGGAAGATTTGATAATTGTCCAACTATTTTATTAATAGTATTTCTGATTAGTTTTGCTACTTCAAAACTATCTGCAAATATTTTTTGTAGTGACTTTAAATTTGAATCTAAATTATCTAAATTTTTCTTGCTTGCAAAAAACTGAATAAAGTCTAAAGCACCTTTAAAAACTTTTAAGAAATTTCCAAGAATACCAGTTGGTTTTGCATCATCAACTTCAGAAACTTTTTTTCTATATTCTTCAACAAGTTTAGTTATAGTAGAGTCTGCCTGTTGAGTTATGTTAGTAACAGCAGACTGTAATTGTGTTATATTATTCTCTTGCTTCGTGTAAAGAGGTTGTATCTCTCTAGTTACCTCAGAACGAACTTGTTGTACTTTTGCATCTACATTTTTATTAGTTATATTAGTTACACTTTCTATCTGACTAGAAACCTGACTTAAAATGTTTGATGATATTGTATTAACAATTGAATTTAAGTCTGGTGTTGCTGGTCTAACAGATGCCCTTTGAAATCCTACAACGTTATTTGCTGCACTAGAAACAACAGAACTACCAAGAGGAGCACCACCAGAAACAAAGTTCTGGAAGGAATCTAGAGATACTCTTCTTCCTCCTACAATTTTTTCTGGTGATAGCAGGGAACTAACTGGCATTTGCTTGTTGCTGTTGTTTCAACTTTTCTTCTTCTATATGCTGTTGCAATAATCCAACGTAAATATCACGTTCCCAAGGCATCATATTTTCAATCTCAGTCAATGAATATTTATGGAACTGCATCAAGGCAAAATTAATTCTAAAATATGACTCAAGTTCCATATGAGCCATAATTAACCGAAAAAACTTGTCAGACCCTCCAGTTTGACTGTATTCTCAATACCTGTCTTTGGATTTTTAACTTTAATAGTGTGCGAAAGTTTGGGCATTGTTTCAAAAAAAGTTTCAATTTGCTTAAATTGAGTTGAGTTCATTTGCTCTATAAAATCAACTAATTCTTTCTTTGTGCAATCTGCTGCTGCCCAAGAATCCTCGTCGTTATAAACCATATCAATACAAGATGCAATGATGTCAAAAGATTTTTCTATGTTTGACTCACTTTGTGCAGAACTAAAATCAAAATTATTTTTAATGAATTGATCCAATGATGGATACTTCATCTTTAAAATCAAGTTGCTATCCAAATGAATATCAACTTTATGATTGGGATCTTTTTGTACTTTTACTTCATCAATATAAACAGTGACGGGAACTTGAGTTTCTCCATCGTCATAACAAGTAACAATTAAATCAATACTCTCTCCAACAGATTTTCCCCTAACATTTAAAAAGATATATTCAATATCAAATGTTGGGAGTTCTTCTACTTTTACTCCTTTAGTCAGAATACATTCCTTTAATACTTGTTTAATTGCATTAGTAATTTGCTTAGTATCTTGACTTTCTAATGCAAGAATAAGTATTTTTTCTTCTCTAACTAAAAATGGTCTATACTTTATAGTCTTTCCAGATGAAGGCAAATCCAACTCATATGTTGGAGCAGAAATCTTTGGTAATGGCATATCAATCCATAAAAAAATCAGTTATTAATATTTAGACCCTTATTGTCCCCTCATTTCTTTCTATAACATACCTAGAATAATCAAAAGTCACAGTAGTTTTTGTTATTGTTGAACCTTCATATGATAATGGAAGTGCTGTAATATTAGTTGGAAATGCATCAATCATTCTATACGTTATAGTTGGAACATTTCCTAGAGCACCACCAGCAACTGCAGGATTCTCTCTAAAATTTCTTTCAAACTTAGTTATAGAAATAATTCTTTTATATGTATTTGGATATCTCATTTTAAAGAAATTATCTCTATCTTTTGCTCCCCCCTGACCTCTATCTGAAACAGGATATAATCCACCTGAAGTATATACTGGATTGATATAATTCATCCATTCTTCAAATAATCTTATTAATCTGTAATCATTATCAACATAAAATGTCATTGTAAATTCTGGATATATTCTTCTCATTGGGAATTTTTCAATAACTCCCTGACGACTTCCTGATTCTTCAGTAACATCAAAAGTTGCTCCTGGTAAAGATGCTTCAGAGCAAAAGAAATCATAATATGTATTTTGTGCTGGGTCTCTAGTTAAATTTGCATCTTTTAACCAAGACATTAACTCTGAATCACCACCTTGCCCATTAGTCAAATGCAGTGATACTTTAAATTGGCTTGTTTGAGATAAGGCACCAAAAACATCTATTGCTCCAGCAAGAGTCGGATTTACTCTTGGTGAAGTGGTTTTCATATAAAGTGGACCAATCTCAGGATATCCTGCTCCTTGTCCTGCCATCGGATAAATATTCTTTAAGAAAACATCTATACTATGTATGCCACATAAGGACGATTCTGGGTATCGGCAAGGAAAATTTAGACCATCAAAACCAGAAAAGTACAAAGGTGACCCAACAAATATAGTTTATCGGTCATCATATGAATTGAAATTTATGCAATACTGTGACCTTACTGAAAGTGTGAACGAGTGGAGGTCAGAAGAATTTTTTATTCCATATATTTCACCAATAGATAATAAAGTTCATAGATACTTCCCTGATTTTTTTGTTAAGTATAGAGATAAGAATGGTATTTCTAGAACTTTAGTTGTTGAAATAAAACCACAAAAAGATCTAAATATGCCAGAACAAAATCCCAAAAGAAAAACTAAATCTTGGGCATATAAAGTGAAAACGTGGGCAGTCAATCAAGCAAAATGGAAAGCAGCAAAAGAATGGTGTGCAGATAGAAAGTATGAATTTAGAATTCTAACAGAAAAAGAGTTAGGGATACCAGTAAAATGATTTCCGAAGAACTAAAAGAAAGGGCAGGAAAAAGATTTAGAAGCACTAATTGGTGGACAAACCAATTAATGAACGAACTTAGTTCATATCAAAGAAAAAATATAAATGAATTTGACACAAATTTTATAGTTCCTGGTGATTTAGTATTCTTTCTTTATTCTGCTAAATATCCACAAAAATATGAATGGTGGGATCAACATCCTCTATCATACATTATAGAAGTAAATCCAAGAGAAGGATATTTTGTTGGAGCCAATTTACATTATCTCAATCCACAATATAGGGGAGGAGTTGCAAAATCATTGATAAATAAGTTAGGAATATCAAATGCCCCCAAAAAAACCTTACACAAATATCTTTTTTCTGGTGTTGTGACAGAAATGTTTAAGGTTCCAAAAAATGATTGGGTTGGTGTCTCATTATTACCAACAGAAAGTTTTGTTGATAAAAGAGGACAAAAAGTACCAAAATACAGAGTGTGGGATTCACCATAAATGGCATCACAAGTTTTAAAAGAATTTATAATTACCTCATTAAAAAGACAACAGGGAGCACCTTGCCCAACGTCCGATTATGATTTGAGGTATGACCCAGAGAATGGGAATGTCGATGTAGTAAGAAGAGTAGGAATTAATATTTTCAATCAACCAGATTTAAATGACCCTTGTGAATATATTTTTAGAAATGGATCATTTACTCAAAATGCAGTAAGAACATTTGGGCAAGCAAATATAGATGCATTATATCAAGATATAAGAAATGAAGTAAAAAGAAAAAGAGCAGTATTGGGAGGAACTGCTGGGGGAGCAATAAAACCATCATTTTTAGATGTGGCAAGAGCACCTGTGGT
>JACCDG011612461.1_pt1 | contig 35930 bp, 39 predicted proteins | sample 7442471 | NCBI WGS metagenome assembly JACCDG01 (sample SAMN15323444, study PRJNA562643) | freshwater metagenome | isolation source: river surface water | place: USA:Blue River Watershed | collected 2017-08-17 | reverse complement strand
TCTTTTTTGTCGCAATATTTGAAACACGATTTACGACGTAATTTTGTAGTTGTTGTTCAATTAAAAGTTTTCTTTGGCTTAGGTCTATTTTTGCATCAGATAACACTGTAAACCCGAAATCTCCTTTAGTTGAAAATTCAACATATTTGATTACTTCTTTATTTTTTGAAGCCTCAATAGCTAAAATTATAATCGCAACTGATTGAACTAAAATTAAAACTAGCAAAATTACGCAAATATTCTGCCATTTTTTTCGCTGTTTGAGATTTTCTTGATGTAAAAAAGTTAAGTTACTTGGCATAATTATTATATTCCCTTATTTTTATTATTTTCTTTTTAGCCATGTTTAATATCAGCATGGTTAATTAAAGGCATACAGGCACATTTTGATTTCTTATAAACGTACTCTCCACTGCTGCAAGAGGTAATAAAAATCAGAAATAAAGAAATTACTAACAATTTTTGTTTCATAGTTTTGTTTAATATTGATTAACCTCATAAAAATTTTTACCTGCCTTATCTAAATTAGGCGAAGCCTTACCTTTTCCAAACAAATTTTTTCCTAAATTATTTGTATTACGTGCGGCATAATTAATTACACTTCTAGCCCCAGAAGCTGTTGTACCACCTAATGCAACACTTGTTTTATATGACGCTTGAACCATTGTCATTGCAGCAGATGCTATCATTGGGGCGGCATTACCAAGTTCACTAGATACAGTTGCCAAAACCCTTGAGGCAAACTCACTACTCATTTTTATTAAAAGGATGGAAATAAAAGCAATCATTAGTGACTCTGTTACAAACGCACTAGGTAGATCAGAAACCCCATCATTTAGAAGCCTATCAGCTTCACCTATCAGATCATTAGTAATAAAAACAGCTAGGGAAACCGCAACACAAGCAAACATGGTTACCAGACCGTAATGTAACATACCTCTAACGCAGTTAGAAAAATATCCACGAAATCTTCTAAATGGGTAAAGAGAAATTGTTATTGGCATCAAAACTAACATCATATGGGCAGCAAGAATTGAAACCGTGAACACTATAAGAAAATAGCAACCAGTAAAAATATATAATATAGCAATAAGTAAGGCTTCAATTTTTGTCACAATAGAGCCTGTTAACGTACCCTGATTATTAGCAACCTCAAACGCAAAATCTCTAATTGCGGCAAAAGAATTATCCACAGCTTCAAACATTTCAGACAAAGAATGAAAATTAAGATTTCTAACTCCCGGTATATTACTAGCGGCAGATTGCACAACAAATTGATCTAGGCGATATAAGGCATCAAAAAAAGTGTCATAAAATATTGATTTAAATAAATCGGCATTAAAGGCAATTGAGCTAGAAATCACTATCGTAATACAAAAATTCATCATATCTTTTAGTGGTACAGTCCTAGTAATAGCATATTTAGATAAAATTATAGTAAGTCCAATAGTCGCGATTTTAACAAAGAGCGACAAATAAGCTGTAGCAATTGAGGAATATAAAAAAAGGCTTAGATTCTCAACGGCAGTAATTAATTTAGAAGCAAGGTGATAACTAACTGAATCACCATTAGCTGCAAAAGCTTGGCTTGGTAATAAAATAATTAGGATCGGGGCAAAAATATTTATTACTGAAATTTTCTTTTGCTTCATAATCACCTCGTCATATTTACAAATTTACCACTCTCAGTGACTCTTCTGGCGTCTCTTAGTCTGTTTCTATCATTTTCTTCTGAAAGCTCTGGATCATAAACCACCTTACCAACGTAATCTTTCGTAGCAATAATTTCAGTTAATCTAGCAAGTAATAAATTGCTATTTCTGAGCTCAATTAATATTTCCGATAGAATACTATTACTCATATCAACGCCCTCCTTTAAAGAATAGGTTTCTTGTTCTGCCAAATTGGAGATTTGGCCCCCTCTTTTTCCGGCACTACCAGAAATTGTTCTCGCAACAATTATTGCATGCCTTAGGTTATTTTGTATCCATTTCTGTTTTTCTAAACCGCGATTATCACCAACTTTCACCTCTGGGAAAGTTTGATCAAGAAGATTGGTAATTTCCTTAAAATAACGCTTTTCTCTTGAAGAGTCATTTTTGGGATTAAGAGTAAAATAGGAATAAGAGCGGGTTTTTTGATTGTACAGGTAATAAAATGCAATATAATCTTCAATATCAGTAGATCTAAGAAAATAAGAGGATTTGTTATTAATGCTATTTTTAATATCAGTAAGATTAATTTTCATGACATCATTACTGAGATTAAGATTTTGTAATAATTCTAGTGATTTTTGATCATTTTTATCAAAATTAGTAAAATAATTATAGGCCCCAGGATCACTTACAATCATGTTGGCAATTGACTGATTTATGCCTATTAAATCTAAAACTATGATTAGAATTGCTAATTTTACTGATCTTATTAACTTGCTTGTTTTCATATCCTATATTGATTTGAATTTAAGAAATTAGAAACCCAGTTAAATTGATCAACGCTGATTAATTTTTCCATTTTCTTACGATCAACGTCTTTTGAAGAAAATAATTTCAAATAATCGCCAATTATCGATAGATCAACATCTACAATTACCGAATTAGAACCCATTTTTTTAATCATCACATTACGAGGATTAGGACAATTTTTAATCCAATAAAATTCACTATCAGTTAAACCCAACCCATCAATATAGTGCTCTGCCCTTGCCTTTGGGGTTGGAAAAAGAATCAAGGTAGCTAAGTTAGTGATAATCTCATCGCCACTTTGACTTTCAACTAGAGTCGAAGCTTCTTGCATACAGCCTAAAAATATACCGTTCCTTTTTCTGCTTTCTTTGATTGCAGTTATGATGTGAGGGTTAAAATCAGGATTTTGTAGGTATTTTTGCATTTCATCAATGAAAAAAATGTGAGGCGAAGGATTATCATTAATTATCTGATTGAATTTATGAAATATGTAAAAACTCACCGGCGCTAATAATTGGGAATCATTCATTACCTCGCTCATATCAAAACAAACAATATTTGAGCTAAAATTTAAATTATCTTCAGAGTTGTTAAAAAATTCTGAATAACCGTTATTATTATCATTTGCTATCCATTTTTTTAATCTTGAAACCAATTTTGGACGATTTATTTCTCCATCAAAACCCTCTAAACCAAAAGCAACGAAGATTTCTTTAAGTGATCTTTGTTCTTGATCTAATAGATAATTTTGTCTGATTGCCTCAAGAATAATTTCCTCTTCTTTTTTATCGATTCCACCGGCAAGCATCTCAATAAATTTTTGCTGAAATTTTTTATTGACGAAAGACTCAGGAAGGGTCATAGGATTAAGCTTTAAATCTGTATCTCTGCCCACTGTAACATATTTCCCATCAAAAGCTAAGATTGGTAATTGCAGAGCTTGTAACGAATCAAAGCAAAGCATTTTGATATTTTGAAACTTCAGACAATTCATTAATAAAAATGCAGTCAGAGTCGATTTGCCGATTCCTGATTGGCCTATAATCATAGTATGTCCCAGAGGATGCGAATTGGATTCGTCTTTGTGGAAAGTAAAGTTATAATTACCATTATCACTAGTTTTAAAAGTAGCCACCTGCTCTTCTCCAAATGGCGACCTTTTAAAACCGGCTTTATTTTGATGAAGAGCAACAAAATCACTAGTATTTTTGGTACTAATTCTGGCTCTAGTACTAGTTTGTAAATTATGAAGCAAAGAATCAAGGTCTGGTAATATAGCAAAAAAGACCAACATTACTTCAAGAGTTGAAATAAACGAGGTAGTGCCTTCAGTAGTTAAGGTATTTTGAATCTGACTTACCGCCTCATCTAATTCTTGTCTGGTTGTGGCATTAACTTTTATATAACAAGTATAATCAAGGTAATTATCTTGATTGGAATCAACTAATTCCATAGCCTCAGTTAATTCGTTAACTCTTGATTGAACAAACTCGAATTGAGGTAGCTGCATCAAACTTTTAATTATCGAACGAAAAGTGGATTGGTTTTGTTCTTTTGTGTAGAGCTTAACTTGCTGAATGATGTCAAATTCATAATTTAGCATTAGCAAAGATTTAATTACATTCTCATCTGCGGTGTTAGTATTAACCCTGACACCAATAATTTTAGAAAATCTTTTTACTCGATCATTCTTAATTTCGACCAATCCATCTGAAGTATGAAAAGTTAAATCCGAAAGGCTGAGGTGAGAAAATAACTCATTTTGGGATTTAGAAATAAATTCGTGGTTATTAACTAAATAAGAAAAGAACCTAAAAAGCTCGTAGTGATTCTGATTATCTAGGTCTCTAACACCAAAAGCGGAAAGCATATCACTGATTTGCGCAACACTAAATCCAAATTCTTTTCTGGCAGAATTTAATTTGACTAGAAATTGATTTAAGTTTTTGGTGATTTCTGGGAAAGTCCTACTAATTATCAGGTAATTTTCAGTCAAAAAACTTCCCTCAAATTGAGAATTCCAAATTTTGGATATTTCTTGGGCAGAAGCATTACTAAATTTTAGACTTTCTTGCTGTTGAAAATTTTGCTCTCTTCTAACCGTGTGGAAGCTTAATTTTATTGCCGGATCTACTAAGAAAAAGAGATTATTCTTAATTTGAAAATATTTTGTCTGATCTTCAAAGGACATATTACCATTATCAATGCCTTCAATTTTAATAACTCTAATCAGAGTGTTGTTCCTGGTAAAAATAGTTTTATTGTCTGAAAGAATTTCTAAAAAAGGCAAATAGGAGCGCAGGAGTTCATATTTTGATATTGTTTTTATATGATCTATTAATGGGCTACAATCAAAAGAAGAATCGTCTGTGAATAGGTTTTTCATTTTCTGATAATTGTTGGTTTTTTAGTAATGAGGCCAATTAAATATTTCAGTTTATTTTTTGAAAACCAAACTGATAAGACAAAAATATTCAGCCAATATGGATCGATAGCGGTTTTCTTGCGACCATAATAATAAAAATAAACGATTGCAGCTAGACAAATTATAAAGCCAAGAAGGCCGAAAATATCTTTAGCTAAGACCCAATTGATAAATAATAGCAATATAAGAATAAAGGCAAAAGGAGCAGTTACCCCACACACTAATGGCGGATTTATTAGAGTTGATAAAATTTTACTTCTCATAAATTGCTAATATTTTTTATTTTATTTAAGGAAGATTCTTTTAATTCTTCCTCCTTTTTGCTAAAATACTTTAAAATATGATCAAAATTTTTGACCTCAATATTGGTGCGATATTGAAGTTTGTTTGCTAAATTTTCCCATTTGGTGGTAATTAGACTGCCCTCAACATAAACTATATCATCTTTTCTAAGATAATTTTTAATCGTTTCTATCAGGCTTGATTTAAAGATCGTTATCCGGTGCGTTTCAGAAGTATCAACCTTGACCCCCTCCTTAGTTTTATAGTAATCTGGGGTTAAAACTAAAAGAACTGCTATCTCGTTATGATTTTTAGTTGTTTTAATTTCTGGATCATCCGTTAGATAGCCCATTATGATTACTTTATTGATAATTATTGACATAAAATCTATCTTAGCTATGAGCCGGCGGCGCTACTCAGCAAAGCCGCTACAATGTCCGGAGTAGCACCAAGAAGTACGATAATAATAATTACCGTTATCCCTTCGCTCCAAGTTAATTTTTTTAGTGCCAATCCAACAACCCAAGCGATAAAAGCAAAAAATGCAACCATGTGGACAAATTTTGTCCCTACCCACTTTTGTATTTCGCCAGTTTTACTATCAACGTTAGAAAGTACCGCACTAACATCTTCGGCCATTGATTGATGAGTAAGAAAAAAATAGAAGATTAGTAAGAGGGAAAGAGCTTTGAAAAGATTTTTAATTTTTATAGATATCATAAAATGGAATAATTATAATTTAAGTATTGTGGGCTTTACTTTTAAGATTTTCGTATAGTGAATTATAATTTTTATTAAGTCAAGCTTTTTTATTTTTACTTCCTTTTTCTTTGTAGATTCCTTTTATATCAAGCCCTCAGAGCTGATAAAATTAAATTCTTTAACTCCCAATATCTCTAAAATGTAAAATTTAGATTTTTTAAAAATAGATATTTCTGCACAGCTCGGAAATTAACTATTCAAACTATATAATTATTGATATAATTAGGCATATCAACCCATAGATTGACTTATTCTATCTAAAAGACAGAAATAACCAACTTTTAGTCAATTTTGAAAGATTTTTTTTATTATTCAAGCAAATTTAAGCAAAATGTTATTTTCTGCGCAAATTAGAGCGGCAAGAGCTTTACTTGGAATTAGCCAAGATGAATTAGCAAAAATTAGTGATATATCTAGTTTTACGATCAAAAAAATGGAGATTAGTCAAGAAAATCTTGACAATGCCAACCAAAAAACGGTTAAGAAAATTAAAAATGCCTTAGAAAAGAGAGGAATAAGGTTCTTGCAACCGAAAGAAAATGGCGGTATCAGTGGAATTGGTGTAAGATATTTTATAATTGATGAATAATAAAAACTAATCAAATGCTTGATTTTACTGAATTTTTTTCGGATGAAAGATTTATAGAAATCATTCTTCCAAGGCTTAAGCTATACATAAAAATATCAAGCAGAGTTTTAATTTTACTGATTATAGGATTAAAATATTATATGGGAATCATTACACAAAATCAAAGTTGTAATCTTTTTACATTCTTTACCAACCCTTATAAATTAAGGTGTGATAGGTAATTATAACCAGGGATATTATATATAAAAATCATTACACGAAACCTATGGGAATCGTTCGCCGTAGATGGTATAAATCATTAAAATAATTATATGAATTTTTATTCGTACCTTGATTTTAAAGGGTTTATAATATTGTTGATTGGAAAACTAAGTATATGGGAATCGTTCGCCCAAACCTATGGGAATCGTTCTCCAAAACCTATGGGAATCGTTCGCCCAAACCTATGGGAATCGTTCGCCATAAATTTAGAACAAACCTAATAAAATAAAGCTTTAATGAGCTATAAATTTTTTACTATCCCTTACTATCCCTATACTATCCCTTACTACACAACAGAAAAAATTCTGTTTATCGTGTAAAATTTATTTTAGTATAAATGAAGTATATGGGAATCGTTCGCCGTAGATAGTATAAATCATTAAAATAATTATATGAATTTTTATTTGTACCTTGATTTTAAAGGGTTTATAATATTGTTGATTGGAATCACTAAAATAATTTCTAAATACAATATAACCACATACCAAGATTACAAAGCCAATTTATTCAATAAATAATCAGTTTATTAAATTAATATTTTGGCTAAGAAACCAAACCTATGGGAATCGTTCGCCATGAATAAATAGAAATTTTTATAATGTTTTATTTATACAAACAATAGCTCCTATTAATACTCTAAAGATATATTAGTTATTACATATATAAATGTAATTACATATACATATTTTTTATCCTATCAAACAGTAATATATGTCATTACTTACATAATAAACTATACGCATAAATAATTAATTCCAAATAAATGTATTTTTCGCTTGCAATTTAATATTGGTTATCTAGTAAATATATTTGGCGGCTATAAATGCCATATAATATATTAATGTTATTACGCATATAAATGTAATTACATTAATATATGTAATTAATGTAATTACTGTAAATTAAAGAAGTCATTTAAAAATATAAATCATGGTAAAAAAAGATAAATTAAAAAAGATTACAGTTTATAGTTTGAAGGGAGGGCAGGGTAAAACAACCATCGCAGTAGCAATTGCTAAGGAATTAGACTTTGGAATAATAACCAATGATATTTATTCTCCAATTGAGAAAATGTTTTCAAAAGAAATGGTTTTAAAATTAGAACCAAAAGAACCATTGCCAAGTGCAGAAGATTTAAGCGGCGGGGAGATCATTTTTGATTTTGGTGGCTATCTCGATCCAAGGGTAATACCGGCTCTAGAAATGAGTGACCATGTGGTTATTGTTGTAGCAAGTTTTGATACATTAGATGCTGAAGGTTTTGTTAGTACAGTTATAGAAGTAGAGCGGCATAATAAAAACATTATAATCGTTTTAAACAAAACAACTGAAGAAGAGGCTAAAGCAATTAGAGAAGAATTAAAAAAAGATGATTACCACTATCCAGTTTTTGAAATACGAAAATCAAAGGCATTTATAAATATGATTGATGATAAAAAACCAATATCTCAATATGTTAAAGAGGGTGGATTGAAAGGATATATATATAAACCAGCAAGTGAGCAGCTAAACAAATTAATTCAATATATAACTAAATAGGAAAAATATGAAAAAGAAACTCGATCTTTCTAGGCTTGGTAAAAATAACCAGCAATTTTTAGTAAAACAAGATCACGATTTTGTAGCTAAAAATACTGACAATCAAAAATTAAAAAAGAAAACAGTAGAAAAAAAAGGAAGGCCCATGTTATCTAATGAGCTGCTTAATCAAAAAGTTACAATTAATTTAACTCAGAGCGAGGTATTAAATATAAAAAATAAAGCAGGGAAAATTCCTCTGACTGCATTTATACGTGATATATTAAAGAGATATACAGTTATATAAGGTATTAATGTAATAACATTTATTACATATATAAATGTTATTACTGTAAATTAAAAAAATTATGACTATAAAGCAAAATAAGGAAATAAAAAAAGTTAAGAAGGATATAAAAGAATATGTCCAATCTGAGCCAATTCAATTAGAACTTTTCCAGACTAAGCGCAATAAAGATAAATATTCAAATACCGTCGAACTCTATGATATGATGCCTAAATATTATTTCGGTGGTGTTGAAAGAAAAAACGGTAAATATCTTGATATTTTAAGCAGAGAGTTTGAATGTAGAAAAAAAGGATACAAAGTAAACATTCATCCTGCCGCCATTTTAGAAAAAGATGGTACTACTAAGTATTATTATCCTTCACAGCGAGAAGAGTTAGTCGAAGATGCTTTAAGAAAATTTGCCGCAAATAAGAAAGGAATATATTTAGATAAAGATGCTGCGGTTAAATTTACTTTATATGAGCTTCAGCAAGAATTAACAAGAATGGGTCATGGATATAATATAAACGAAATTAAGCAATCTCTAGAAGTTTGTAATAAAACAATTTTAGACACCATTGAAAAGCATGGCGCCCGAATATCATATTCTTCTCCTATTTTTCCGTTTGTTGGTATTGAAACAAGTGAAGGGATAGAGGGCGGGAAGAATAAAGTGGCGGTAATGTTTCACCCTTTAGTAACTAGGGCAATTGATGAAAATTCTTATCGTTTAGTAAATTATGAAAGATTAATGAGATGTAAAATAGTTCTTTCAAGATGGTGGACTAAAAGAATATCTCATTATTTTAGTCAAGCAGAACATAAGGGTAAAGATGATTTTGGTATAAAGCTATCTACCTTAATTAGAGATAGTGGTATGAAAAGATATAAAAAGCTTAGTGATAATATAATTCAAGTTACTAAAGCTATTAAAGAAATGAAAAAGATGGATACTATAAGGGACTATAGAATAGAAAAAGAGTTTGACGAAAAAAATAAAAGAAAAATAAGGGATGCAAAAATTAACTTGTATGTTAGTAAGGAATTTGCTGCTGAAATTAAAAAAGCGAATTCAGAAGCAAACTCAAGAAAAGAGAAAAATATGGTTGAGGATCCTGAGTTTAATGAAAAAATGCAAGAAATTAGGAAAGAGTTGGAGAATCCAATTTATGGAATTTCTAGAACTATGACTAATAATATAATTGCTAAAGTTAAAAATTATAGAGAGCAAGAAAGTGTTATAAACTCTCTCGCAGCCGCAAAACAATATATACTCACAAAACAATGTAATGCTGCTGCTGTAACGAGAACATCTTTAAGAGATGGATGGGCACCGGGAGAAAGAAAGAAAAATATGCCTGAGAAAAATAATGGTGAAGTTAGAGATCTCTTTGATAACAAAGAAAAAGCTGAAATTAAAATCGATAATCAAAATTCAATATGGATCAAAATTTTGAAAGTTGCTAAAAAAGACTTAGACAAAGAGGAATTTGAAAATTGGTTTTCTAAATTAAATTTTGTCAATTATAAAGACAATATTTTATTTTTGGCAGTAGAAAGTAAATTTCTTAGGGATAATATTATAAGAGATTATCTAAAAAAATTTGAGAGCTGCTTTATAAAAGTGGCTACCGATCTCAGAAAAATAAAAATGAGATCATTCGATGACGAACATTATTTTTAATCTTTTTATATCAATTATTATACAGTAACCCTAAAAAACTCATTAAAAATTTTTTAAAATTTTAGTGGTAAAATCTTAAATATAAATTATTAATAATAGTAGCCAGAATTATTGCCTAAATTTAGCTATATAATTAATAATTCCAATGGTGATAAAAGAAAATTTTTTTAGAGAAGTAAGAGAAAGGCACGGCATAAAATTAACAGAACTGGCGAGAAGAGTAGGGGTAACTAAACAAGCACTTACTGGATTTGAAAAAAAACGTCATGGTGTTTCCGATGAAGTTTTAATCAAAATAGCTAATATTCTGGGGGTAAGGCCAGATGAAATAGTGCCAGGAAAAGAGATTAGCAATACCCAGGAAAGTCAAAAATATTTGATTAAAGCAATCAAGATAACTGACAAATATTATGGCGATCAAAATTTTTCTGAAGAGCTGATGATAGATATTGCTACCGAACTTTACAATTTTATTGTTGCTTTTGATCAGAGAGAAAGTAAGGATAATCTTCCTGCGATGAAACGAGATTTAAAAAGGAAAGTCGATCAAGGATTAGCCGCAAAGTGTTTTTTGGATTTTTTGGATAAAAAATAAATTTAAGAGTCTATGGATAAAAATAATAATCATGATGCAGTTAGAAATAAGATAAGTGAGAGCTGGGAGATGTGGAAGGAATTTAAAAAGCCGATAAAATTTATTCCAGATAAACTCGATAAACTCTCTGAGCTTTCTAAAATGAACAAAATTTTATGCACCGTCTTAAAGTTAATAATTTTAGGTGATTCTTTAATCTTTCTGATGTTAATGTTATCTTTAGCGTATTGGCGTCAACACTTAATGTAATATTTAATATAATGGAAACCAAGAAAGAATATATCATATTTCTCGAAGATGACTCATTCCAAGCCGAATTTTTTGGTACATTAATAGAAAAAATTGCCAAAGAGCTTGGCTTCAAATCACTTACCTTAAATAGTGGAGAAGAAGTTTTGGGTTTTATAAAGGGTGAGAAAGATATTCCAAATATTACAAAAGAGCAGGTTGGCCTCATCATTTTAGATTTATCTCTATCAAATTCTGATATCTCCGGTTTCTATATTTTAAAAGAAATACAAAAGCTTAAAGATAAAATTCCAGTGATAATCCACAGTGCCGACGAGAGCCATATCTCAATTGTTAAAGCCATAAAATTAGGGGCAGAAGATTATTTTATCAAGGGCGGCGACAAGCAGGAAGGCAAGAGAATTTTTGATACTATTGAAAGAATAATGAGTAGCAATAAATAAGAACAATATCAAATCTGATATTTGGTGAAACAAACTATTTAAGTTCATATGAGTAAAGATAATGATACTCCAATTCAAGATTCAGAAAATCCTATACCAGAGATTGATGATGTAGAAATTTCCGATGATTGGTCAGATAGTTCCAGTGATGAAAGTTATGGAAAAGTGTTGCTAACGGAAAGAAGCTTCTTTGATGTTTATGGGGGGCATAAAAACGATAAATTCTATATCCCACCTTCTCACCACAGAGCTACTATGAGTGAAGGAAATCATGTTATTCCAAGTGTCTTTGTTAGGTTTATAATTTCTGCGCTAGAGGGTGAAAATATTAAAACCCTTCCAGGAACATTCTACAAAATTGCAAAGTCAATTTTACCTGAGAAAGATGAAGAGATAAAAGCTATAACACAAGATTTAACAAAGAAAATATCTGACAGTAGAAGAATAAGAAAGAAGGTCACAGCAAAGCTTGGTAGCCCACAAGATCGTAGCCAAGATATTCAAGGACAAAAACAATTTATACAAAATATTAAAGACAGATTTATTGAAGCTGATAAATATGATATTCATAGAGAAATAGAGGGAGTGGCTAGTAAATTTATTTCCTTGTTTGATTCAGAAAATTCTTTTCCTGAAGAAAGAAAAACCGCCTCTGGTTCTCAAGGTGAAAGTGAATGCCTAGGAAGATTACTTACATTGGAAGAATTTTTATATTATCAAGGAGCAATAGATAAAGCATTTCTTGATGCTACTAATTCTCAGACTACAACTTCTAGAGGTAGTCAATTAAGGCTTTTTACTGATTATACTGGTGACTATAGACCTTCATCGGCAAAGAATGCTAAAGATTTATTACCTAAATTAACTCAGTTAAAGAGTCCGGGGAATAGAATTAATATGATCAAAGGAATTGCATCTTGTATGTGCCAACCTTTTGATTATTCTCGTACCGAGAAACAAGATGAATTTTTTGAATCAACTGGAATATTGATTCGTTATGATGATGAGGCGGTTTTATATAAGTCAACCGCAAGACTTATGGTAATTACGTTTACAGCTTTCAAAGATATATTTTTGCAACTTAGTTCCGCAGAAAAAGGCCAGCTTTATGAAGAAGTATTAAAAATTATTTTAAATAAAAAATGGAGAGTTGAAACTATATCAATAGAAGATAGTGGTGAACAAAAAAGTGACTTTATAAAAAGTCACTATGTAATTGCTCCAGATGGCTTAGAAAAGCCAATTGATAAAAGCCTTTTAAAGATTGGTGTTGAAAAATTTGCTATAATAAATTTTGAAGCCGGATTAAAAATGAAGGATCCAAATGATCCTGATCCCGCGCAACAACCCCCAGTTAATTTCAGTTATTGCAATGAACAAAGAAGGCCAAAGAAGGTAATTAAGGATCCCACTACAGAAATTTCTACTCCACAAAAACCAATTAAATCAAAGAAGCTACCTAGTCCAGCAAAGATAGAAACAGATTCTTCCAGTGATGATAACAAAACTCTTGCAGCCAAGCCTTCAAGCAATCCTGCTCCTGAAAAGAAAAAAACAAAAGGTGCCAAGAGAGGTGGTATATCTCAAAATCCTTCAGAATAAAATAAAGCTACTAACATTGTGCTAATTATTGTTGTCTCTGGCTGTAATCTTGAACATTTTTTCTCCCGAAATATCTAGTTATAAATTTCCCTTCTATGTCCTACTCCAACAATTAAAACAATCAATTCATCATCTAGTATCTGGCACACTAACCTGTAATCACCAACCCGATATTTCCACAACCCCTTCTTGTTGCCAAGTAGTGATTCTTTAAGAATATGAGGATTATTTTTAACCCTATTTTCTAAAAAATTATAAATTCTATTTTGAAGATTTTTCTCCAACTTAGAAAATTCTTTCTTAGCCGAATCTTTAAATTTTATCTGATAAACCATATTCTTTTGCCATGTCTTTTAAATCATGAATTGGCTCATCTTTTTCAAGAACTGCAATTGCTTTTTTATAAAGGTATAAATCTTCCAGATAATTATCTAGCGCCTTCTTTAAAAAATAACTTTTACTCCTCTCATTTTCATTAGCCAATTCTTCCAATTTGCTATATGCTTCTTTTCCTAAAGAAACGGTAACGACCCTATTTTTTGATTCCTGGGCAGAATGTGTAATATTATTCATAATTTTCATAGTTATTATTATTCACTGATATTAATCTAATATCAATAATATAAAAGTCAAGTAATATTATTAACATTAAATTAATATTATTAAATTAAATATCAATAACTTTAATATTTTTTCACTTTTCAAAAGTACTTAACATAATCCGCTTTATGTTAAGTACTATTTTCTATGATACAAAAGAAATAATATTTAAAATAAAAGATTTAAGAAAAGATATTTGACATAAAAGAATTAATATTTAAAATTCATTCCTGAAATTAATTTAAAGAACTTATTAAAATAAAATTTATGCTTCAAAAAACAAAATCTAATTCTGAACTAAACTCACCCAAACTTCATAATATTGAAGTTATAATAAATATCCTAGAAGAGGGAGGTTTTACGATTATTAAGACCCCTTTCATTTCCGTTGGCAATAAAATTTATATTAGTGGAGTTAAAAAGGAAAAAGGAGATCATAAAACAATACACACCATATATAACAAGATGATTAGCGGTGTAAATGAAGAGCTAGTTACTCCCATGTTTTTTAGAATGTTTGTACATTTTAAAGAAATAACGGTACCAAAAAAGGATAGCGATGTATTTAAAAACTGTGATTTCCTAGTTGATATTTCTGGTCGTGGAAGAATCGCAGGAGTTGAAGAAACTGCACAGAAAGTTTTGTTTAATATCATCAATATTCTTGAGGAAAATAAATCTCTTAGCAAACATGGTTACAAAATCCCGACCTCTTACTCAGAAATAAAAATTCATGATAATTTATAAGAGAATTCTTAAAAAAACTAATGCAACAAAAATAATTCAGCGATGCAATTAAATGAACAAAACAAGAAAGAGTTGGTAGAAATTTGGAATTCTGCCGAATCAAAAGAACAGTCGGTGGTTGCAGTGCAGAAATATTTTGTGGATAATTTTAATCAAATTCCGTCGCGTTCCACAATTTATAGAGTTATAAAGAAACTGGGTGGAAAAATTAACAATAAAACTCCAGCAATCAAATTATAATAATTCAATCAATCAAAATGGAAAAGAACTTTGATCAGTGGAGCTTGCTTAAGAAAGATATACATTCAAAGCAAAGCCGACCTTCGTTTAAACAAAGGGAAATTTGGTGGTGTCATGTAGGATTTAACATAGGCGATGAAGAAAATGGCAAAGGTGAAAGCTATCAAAGACCAGTTTTGGTTCTAAAAAAATTCAATAATCACATATTTTTTGGCATACCCTTAACATCAAGAATTAAAGATAACTACCTATACCACAAGATACATTTTAAAAACAAAATATCCTCAGCTTTATTATCTCAAGCAAGAACTTTTGAAGGCAAAAGAATGATAGATATGATGGGAAAGCTCACTACGGAAGAGTTTGAGAAAGTAAGAAAAAGCTTGAAAGATATATTGTAAAAATATTTACTCAACCCTCAATAAAGAGGGCTGAACTGTGCCAGAGGCAATTTGTAGGTGAATATTATGTATTAAATGTAAAAAAGTCAAGCAAAAATTAAACTTAGTTTAAAGAGAAATTAAAAGAAAATTAAACAAAAATTAAAAAATTTTTAACTATTTTAAGTATTAAAAATGACCAATAATTTAGAAATTATCAAATCCCAAAGCGCCCAAATAACCACCAATCAAATCTCTACCGAACAAATCTCTGAAGAGCTAGTCTGGTTAGAAAACTTTACTTCCAAAGCCACCCAAAAAACCTATAAAGCCGGGCTCAAAAAATTCTGCCAGATGCTAGGTGTTAATAATGTTGACGAGCTAAGAAACATTGGCTCAATGCACATCATAAAATTTCGTGATGCAATGAAGGAATTAAATGAGAAGAATTCTACCATTAACAATCGCTTGTCCGGGCTTAGTTCTCTCTTCAAACATCTCATCGAAAGGCAAGTAGTAAAAACTAATCCAGTATATGGTGTTAAAGCAATGAAGAAGGATTATCGTAAGGTGAAAAGTCGGGCTTTGTCAAATGATGAAGTTGATGCTATTTTAAGACAGCCTGATACTAAAAAAATAGTGGGACTTAGAGATAGAGCTATATTATCAATAATGTTTAACATTGGTACTAGGGTAGGTACTATAGCGGCTCTAAAAGGTAAGGATATTTATGAAGAAAATGGCTATTTGATTTTTGATATGCATCTCAAGGGAGACAAAAGAAATTTAGTGGCAGTTAATTCGCATATACAAGCTTGCTTAAAAAATTATTTTGAAGTGATGGGCTATTATTTAAAAGATCAAGAGGGAAATATGAAATTTAAAGTGCCGGAAGAATTGCCGGTGTTCCCGCAAATGTCAAATAACCCCAGGTTTAGAGATTTGAGTAAGGCGATAAGTACAACTTCATTATATTTACTTTGGCAAAAATATGCCAAAAAAGCAGGAGTTGAGAGGACTAATCCCCATTGTGCTAGAGCAACTTTTATTACTAATGCATTAGAGGTAGGATGCGATTTACGACATGCTCAAGATACGGCTGGACATAGTGATCCAAGGACAACTTTAAGTTATAATCATAGTAAAAATGATTATAAGAATTCGGCCAGTTTTAAAGTTAGTTTTGGATAGATTATTTTTAACTATATGATTGAAAAAAATAAAATTATTACTACATATACAGCTTATGTCTATATTTATCTACTAAATATAGTGTTTACATCTTTAAATTATTTAAATTAATATATGTCTAAAAAGAATCAACATGTAGTGCCGCATGACAATCAATGGGCTATTAAAGGGGAGAATAATCAAAAAATTACCTCTTTACATCAAACACAGTCAGGGGCAATAAATTCTGCGCGCCAAATTGCCATGAATCAGAAATCAGAATTATTTATTCATGGGAAAAATGGACGAATTCGGGAAAGAAACTCATTTGGAAATGATCCATTCCCTCCTAAAGGATAAAATTAATTTAAAAAATTTATGGAAGAAATTATACATTTCTGCAGTAACCCATTATTTGAAATAATGGGTGCTATAACTACAATCCTAATGTTTATTAGTTTTGTTTACGGGATAGCTTGTTGGTTTTTTTGTATCACTCCAATCGCTTTTCGTTTTGGAATTGGGTTGCAGAAAAGAGAAGTTGCAATTTTTGGGAACGACAAGGCATTTGGAGAGTTAAAGGAGTGTTTAACTGATGCAAGAATTTTTAAGGAGAAAAATATTATTCATATTAGAGATAATAATATTGATAAAGCAAAAGATAAAACCTTTTTTTTAGTAGATTGGTCAAGTCTCGATAACAATATAGGGATGATCTTTAATGTAAGAAAAAATCATCAAACGCCAGTGATTATTTATGCAAAACCAGGCAGCATCCCACAAGATATCATGTCTGATATTGCAAATCGTACAAACACAATTGTTGTTAATTTTAAAGGTCGACTTTTGAATGATATTTTAACCGCATTAGTAACCACAAATTATAACAAAAACTAGTATGTACCTGTTACAAATGTTGGAGAAATATAAAGAAAAAGATTTACTTCTGTATAGCTCGTCTATTGCTCAGCTTCATGATATTTTACGAACTTGGGCGGGGTCATGCTATATTGAAATTATAAATTCTGGATCAAGAGCAAAAGGAACCGCAATATCAAATGCATCCGACGTTGATTATCTTATTTCTCTTTCAAGTAATTGTAATGAAAAGAATGGGGGCTTAGAAAGCATTTATAATAGTCTCTATTTAAAATTAAGCTCTTATTATTCAGTTCATACACAGAATGTCTCTTTTAGAATAAATTTAGATGGGCTAGAAGTTGATATCACTCCGGCAAGAAAACATCCAAAAAATACCAATGATCATTCACTATATATTTCAAAAAAAGAAACTTGGAAACAAACAAATGTTAAGAAACATATTTATGATATTTCTAGCTCAGGTAGGACAAATGAGATAAAGATTCTAAAAGTATGGAGAGAAATAAACAAGTTAGATTTTCCTTCAATTTATTTAGAATATTTAATTATAGATATTCTTGGTGGTACTATCTTGCAGACTAAACCTAAGGATTTAAATAGTCTAGAAAGTAATGTTTGGTATATTTTAAACCAATTAGCAAAAACACAAAACAACCCCTTGTTTGTAAGAATCGTTGACCCCGCAAGTTCAAGCAACATTCTTTCAGATTTGCTAAGTGATGTTGAAAAGAAGAAAATTATATCGCAAGCACAAATAGCAACCAAACAAAGTGACTGGAATAAAATCATTTATTAATTTTGCTGAGTCTCTCATAAATTCCATGTAAATAGTTTTTATGAGTAGCGTATTAAAATTTCTGTTTTCCAGAGTGATCCCTTTAAGTTATTATCTTCCTTCTGTCAAATAGCAATGTTATTCACTTCCAATAGAAATAGATTCATAATTTGCTCCGAATAAAAAAATTATTGTACAAATTAAATTATACTTGATTGGCCTTATTACTGTGTAGAAACTGGCTAATAATATTGGATTTATAAACTAAATCTCAAAATATTTTTAACAGTTAAAGAGTAAAAAATGCATAAAATAATTTTAATACAAGAACTATCTAAAGATGCTGGTATTCCCCAAAAAGCTATCTCGGATTTATTAGCCTCTTTTCAAAAAACCGTTATGAATACTCTTAAGAAGGGTGAATATGTTGATATCATCGGATTTGGAAGGTTTAAAACGGTAAAAACTGAAGCCATGGTAAGACGTAACCCCCAAACTGGCAAAGAAATGAATATTAAAGCTGCGAAAAGAGTTAAATTCAAAGTGGGTAAAACTCTAAAAGATTTTGTAAGATCTGAAATCAACCTGTTTTGATATCAAAGCTACTATTTAGTTTTAAGAAAAACTAATACCTATTTTAGAAGGAATCAGGTTTTTTATGCCCCTCTTCTCCTGTATAGGGGTTATAATTACCCTTTGTGCTATAATTATCATTTTTTGTCTCATTGCGATCTGATCTTTCATGAGGCTGAACATAAGTCCCGTTTTTTCTATAATAACCATCAACATGTTCAGCCAATGCGCTTTGCATTGTTAAAATACCAAGTGATAAAATTATTAGAATTTTAAAGTAAATTTTTTGCATATTAAATGTGAATTGATAATTAATAATGACCATGCGGCCGTAACCAAAATTTGGTTAGATTATTTTGTATAAGCAATGAAACACCAAACAAAGAAAAACTTCTTTCTTTTTAAACAATCTAAATATTAGCTCCCGATTGAATCAAAAATGTTTATTTTAATTTACCCTACTCAGCAGTTGGATTATTAAACCACAGAATCATCAATAATCTCAATTTCTCTCTCAGTACTACCAGTTTTTGTAGTTCTAATTTTTTTAGCATCTCTTAACTTTCTCAATAATAAAGCTGTATGGCCATGGCTTTTATCAATCAGCTCAGCTAATTTTTGATCTTTCAGAGTACATATCCTATTAACCGAATGCTTTTTTATCTCAATTAAAAGTAGCTTAGCCGCCGGCGGAAGTTTCTTTTCTGCTTTTTTTATCATAATTATTTGTCGTTTATCAATCTCAATCTAAATCAAATTAACAATTCAGTTAATGCAATAAATACATGACATCATAAATTAAGAGTCAATAGTTTTCTTAATAAATTTAAAAAATCTTTTTAATAAAATCTTAAAAAAAGTAAAAATAGTTGTTGACTTATAACTTATGATGTCATATATTTATTATATCAAAGTAAGGCATTGATATTGCTGGCGTTGTTATAGTATAGCAACTATAAACAATATTATAATTCCTATGTCCTTTGATTTTTTTTATCTTATGTTATAATATATATATGATAACATAATAATATTAAGTCCAAAAAATAAGAGTCTATGCAAAACTTAAGTACTTTATTAAAATACCAGGCAGATACTAAACAGCAAAAACTTCCGCCAGAAACAAAACAAGAAATCCCCTACGGATACCATGATTTAGTCAATGAAGCTTTAAAAAATAAAAATTTCAAATTAGCAGAGATTTTATTAAACAAAATTTCTTTTGATGCCATATTTGACAGCCAGTGGAATAATAAGGTTGATTGGTTTTTAAACAAAGAAGTTTTTAATTTTTTATTTGAGAGGTCTAAAAAAGCCGGCAAAATTGACAAAGTTAGAATTTTTCTGAGTGGAAAATCTAATTTAGAAAGAGTGTGCCAATATTCTAATCTAAGACAATTTAAGCTTATTGCTCAGAAGACTAACAGAAATTATTGGTTTTTAAAAGATTCATCATGCCTGACTGAAGCTATTATTAACAATAATTATCCAATTCTCAAAGAGCTAATCAAAATTGCTAAGTCTTTATATAAATCAAGCGCAGATAATGTCATAAAAAACCATATCAAAATCTATTCAATTTATCGTTGGTTTTTTAGTGACGAGGCTGATTTACGCTCGCTAAAACTTATAATGCAAGAGTTGCCAGAAATTAATTTAGTGGCGCTAATCTTAAATCAACTAGTTCGGTTTATCCTGGAAAACACTGTTTATCAAAATAAAGATAAGAGATTAATTGAAAGCTTTAAGAAGCTAACCGGATTTTTTAAATTAAAGGTTCTGAGTTTTCACTCAGTTACTAAGCTACTACAAAAGATCATGTTCGATCCCGCTTTATTCTTCTTTGTTTATAAGAGGGTAAATCAGAAAGACGCTAATTATGTTATTAGCTCATCTGGATTACTAGAACTAATTCAATTTGAAGACAAATATCAAGAGGTTCATCCAAAAATTGCCAAATTTCTTTTAAAAAAGAATTTGCAAATCTTATCAGCCCAAACCAACAACCTATCAATAATTTAAATTTAATTAACTATGAAAAACTTAAATAAAAATAACAAAAATATCTTAAATCAACTGATTAACCAAAAAAGATTAAAAATATTTAATCTTAACAATTATCTAAAACAGGCATCAAACGATGAGGCAAAATTTTGGATAGAGCATAATTTAAAAAACTATTTGCAAAAACATCGGGAAAATATCGCCGAGATAGAGCATATCATTGACTATCTAAATAGTGATGCCGCACCTAGCAAGCTTCATAAAATGAGCTATGATCAAGCCAGATCCAATGCTGATAAATGGTTAAAGGCTCAAATCAAAAAGGGTAAAACTATCAATGAAGTAGCAAGCGATTTTGAGGTTTTTATGGAATTTGAAAATGGTTTTAAAATTGTTAAGTTAATTGGTGAGAATGCTTACAAGAAAGAGGGTTATTTAATGGGGCATTGCGTTGCTTCTTACTTTGGTTTACAAAGCTCATTTATTTATTCGCTGCGGGATAATCAAAATAACCCTCATGCAACTATAGAACTACTTTATAATAATTCTAAGATTAAACAAGTAAAAGGAAAGGGCAATGGGTCAATTCATCCTTTATATATTAAATATCTTTTACAATTTTTTGAAAAAGTAGAGCTACCGGTTAGTAGTACTGAATTTTATTATTTGGGCTATAAAAAAATTGACCAGGAAGTTTTTGATTTAATCAAAGAAATTGAAGGGCTTAAATTCTTGGAAAATGAAGGTAAGCAATATCTATTTATTCATTCTCAACCAAGTGCTTAAATATTAATTTATTTCAAGGCTAACCAAAAAGTTAGTCTTGAATTTCTAAAGGCACCACATTGTAGAAAAATATTACATCAAGTTTCTTAATCGTATTCGATCAAAAGTCCACTTTTTAAGCAAATCTTATTTTGTGGGAACTATTTCCTCAAAAATTTTAAACATATCAAAAATTGATCAGATAATCAAGTTTTCAAAGAGATTAAAATCTATCCCAAGAAGTCAAAAAACAAAGAATATTCTTTCTACTGCCAAAAATAGCCAAATTAAAAACTGAATCAGAAAATTAAAAGCCAAACCAAAATTAAAAACGGCGGAGCCGAAAAAAATAATCACACCCGACGCAACGCTTGGTTGCATAAAGAAAAAGTGGATAAGGCTAGTACTTATATAGGTAAACCTTATATTATTTGAGAAATATATTTTAAGTATACAAAGGTTTACTTAATTTAATTAAAGTTATTTTGAAGTAGTATTTGAAAGCGAATATTGAGGTATATAAAGGTTTACCTAATTTAAAAAAATAGCAAGATTTTGAATAAAATTCTAAATTAGGTTTACCTAAGAAAAAGATAAAAATAGCCAGTAATTTGGCATAGAAAGGTTAAAATTCTAAGAATAAATAAGTTATAGTACTTATTTATTTTTTGTTAAAAGTATCTAGGCATGACATTAAGTAAGCAGAATTTTTAGCAACCATTTTGCCATTTTCTACCTCAATTTTTTCTATAGTATTTTTGCGCCTAGCTTCACAAACTATTTTGCACGATTCAGCTTGACTATTACAAATTTCCTCATCAAGAGAAGTAGCAAATACAGATGTATAAAATATTAAAGAAAGGGTAAGTGTAATAATTATTATTAAAGACTTCATAAATTTCATAAAATTAGTGTTAATTATTATTTAATACTTGATTATATATGCTAAATTCATATTTAAATACAATATAATTCATTCAACTTTTATTTTGTTGCCTTTTAATATCTACATTAGCCTTGTTTTCATAAATTGCATGTAACTTTTGTTGTAACAATTTTTTGTCAGGTAACCTTGTTTTATATTCTGCTATCATCGTTGGTGAAAGATTTCTACTTAAAGCATATTCCACTATTTCTAGATCTTTGCTTTTACAAAGCAAAATACCAATACTAGGATTCTCATTTGGTTTCTTTACATCGCGATCTAGTGCCTCTAAGTAAAAGTTAAGCTGTCCCAAATGATCTGGTTTAAATTTCTCATTTTTGAGTTCAAAGGCCACAAGGCATTGTAAATCCCGGTTAAAAAATAACAAATCAATATAAAAATCACTATTTCCTACTTGCAGCCTATATTCTTCCCCAATGAAAATAAAATCTTTACCCAACTCAAGAATAAAATCTTTCATTTGTGTTACTAGTCCTTTTTGTAAGTCTGATTCATCATATGGCTCAGGAAGCTTTAACCACTCAAATACATAACTATCTTTTAATGTATTATCTAAGTTGGATATTTCGCTAGGAATTGAATTTAGTCGCGCGTTTCCAATCATAACCCTTTCAAAGAGGCTGCTATTAATTTGTCTTTCTAGCTCTCTTTTGCTATATTTTTCCTGTGAACATAATTTAAGGTAAAATTCCCTCTCCTCAAGTGTTTTAGTCTGGCTTAAAATGATTAAATTATTACTCCAACTAATTTCTCTCACCAGTGGCGAGAGTTTTTTGGTGTCCTTATAAGCTTCATAAAATTGCTTCATTCTCCAAAGATTTTTATCGGAAAATCCTTTTATCTCTGGCTCTGTCTTCTGAATAAATTCAGCTAATTGTGTTACAATGGATTTACCCCAATGGTTACTGTTAACTTTGTTACTAATATGTTCCCCAATTTTGACATATAAATTGATTAATTCTACATTAACAGCCCTAATAGCATCATACTTTGCCTGTTTTATTAAATTGATTATTTCTAAAAATTGTTTTTCTGACATTAGTATTGGCTATTAATAGTTCTTAGATCAACAAAACCCATCTTATTATTTAACCGATGCGCTGTGCAAATAATCATAGATATTATTTTTTATTTGGCGATTATTTTTTAAGCTAGGAGTTAAATATCTGGCCAATTGTTTTCTTACCTCATTTATTCCTGATAATTTTTCGAGATCATTAAAGTCAGTCGGTAAGTGATCTTTATGCTCATATTTAAATTCCGGCAAGATAACTGTGGCATTATGTTTTATGGCAGCAATCTCTGCTTTTTCTTTGCCGGTATTAATTTCTTTCCAAAGATCATTATCAGCAGCAATAACAAATTCTTTGTTTGGGTATTTTGTTTTTAAATTACCTAGTACATGTTCAATATTACCGGCATCAAAACAAACCGCCACCGGACTATTAGTAGCTTTGTGGATTGTAGCGGCTGTAGCAAATCCTTCAGCAAGGAAGATTTGATTGCAATCCTTATCAATACTAGTTTTGTTATCAGTAATCAAAAAGAAGTTACCTTGTTTTTTACCATCTTTTAGAAATATCTTTTGGCCATCTCCACCAATATATTGAAGTGACCAAAGTTTATCATCTTGATCTTTGACAGGAATTACTACTTTTCCAGCCACATATTTAATACCATTAATTTTGATGTCATCAATATTTTTGTCTTTGAGATAATTGCTCTGGCCAGATTTACTATAAGCATTGAATTGTTGAGTTGCTTTTATGGATATTTCTTCAAATTTATTTTGTTTTTCTATTTCGGCTTGCTTGTTCTTAAGTTTTTGCTCTTCCACGATTTTGGTCATTTCCTCTACTGATACTTCCTTATATTTCATAGTACCATCATCTTTGATATTACCGATCCCCCAACTAAAATATTGATTATTTTTGTAATCTCTTACATATCCAGCCTTCTCATGCCAACAAATCTCATATTCTTTCTTTTGACCAAATCTAACTTTTTTATTGGAATTACTGAATGCTTTATCAATTGCCTCTGCCAAGTTGGAGCCGGAATTTAAATTTATATTATTTTTAATTTCATTTTGGAATTTCTCTTTAATTTCGAATTCAGTAAGGTTTGGTATATAATGCTTATTATTGGTGGTGTTTTTAATATAAGTTTGAAATTGTCTAGTTTTAGACTCAGACCTTGATTTAGTATTATTTTGGAGAAGCTGGTTCTTATTATTAACACTTTGATGTTCAATAGCACTAATATCAATACCGGTATTAGATTCTAACTGCTTAATTGCCGCTAATTTATTGTCGGTAAAAATAGTTACTTCATGTCTTGCACGCGATATTTCGACATAGAAGCTTTTTTGTTCGGTTAAATTCTTACGCCAGCTTTCAACTAAAGCAATTATATTATCACAGGTAAGACCTTGGGCTTTATGAGCAGTTATTGCATAAGAAAAATCTAAATGTTTTATGAAAGGAGAGTTTTTATTTAGGGTTATTTTATTACCATTTGACAATTCTAATTTTACTGCTGATTCTGTAATATTAATAATTTTAGCTATATCAGAATTAATAATATCTAGCTCTTTAATACCCCGTCTAAAAGTTACTATATCACCACTCTTAAAAATTCTTGACTCTTCCTTGAAGACTTCGAAGCTTGCTTTTGTTGATTTTCCTCTGAGTTTTTCAGGGTTGAAGGTAATTTGAGATAAATTAGGTTTAAATATTTTATCTAAGGTATCATCGACACCGATGTTTTCTGTGAATTTGGTGATGGTAATTAGGTTTTGTTCCGTAGATGTATTATTGACTTTGTAATATTCATTTTTCTTAACTCCTATGGGGCCTCTATCTTTAGTAAAAAATATAATATCACCTTGATTAAAATTATAGCTTCTGGTTTTTGCAGCTTCACTTAGATTCTTATTTTGATAAATATTATAGATTTGTGGTTGGCTGATTTTATTATTACTGAGTATTTTTTGTAATTGATTTTTAGTAGATTGCTCTAGTCGATGTTGGTCTTGTCTTTGTTTATATAGAGCATTACTAATTAAATCATTAGCTAATTGTCTTGATTGATTATCGGGGGTAATAATTAAGGTGTTTCTTCTTTTATTTAGATCAAGAGATAAAAAATAATCAACCATTTTGGTGATTAATCTTTTATTAGTCTCACTTCTTGATTCATCTTTTTTATTTAATTCAGAAATATTAATTTGATTAAAAGCTGCCTTTATATCACCTTTAATACTATTATATACAGCTTCTTTTAGAGTTTGATTCTTTTGTCTTTGAATATCAGTCATATAAGCTGTCTTCATACCATTTTTTTGTAAAAGATAAAGAGGAATTCCAGCTTCAACCGCGTCTAATTGTTTAATATCTCCCAGTAATACTATTTTAAAATTTAATACTTTAGAAATAGTAAGTAAGTCTTTCATTTGGTTAGTAGAAATCATACTTGCTTCATCTACCACCAGAATTGTGTTTACAAAATATTTTTTATTTTTCTCTATATTTTCAATAGTTCCGCGGCCATTTGCTATCCCCTCATAATTTGTCAAAAAGCTTTGCAAAGTAATTGATTTAATCTTTGCTTCATTTGCTAAATTTATGGTAGCAGCTCCAGTTGTTGCCGTACCTAGTAAGTTATAATTATGTTTTGTTGCTATACTATTAACAGCTTTTAACATATAAGTCTTGCCAGTGCCAGCATAACCTTGGATACCAGTAACTCTATCAGTGGTAGTTAGAATAAGATTGGCGCACTCAGTTTGGCCTTGGTTTAAATTTAGGGATTTGTCTAGATAGGCTTCAATTTTATTAGTTATTATTGGTCGATATTTTGCCTGACCTTCCCTCATTAGGTTTAAGATAGTGAATTCTTTTTGGAGAAGATCAGTGGTAGTATAGGTTTGAAATTTTTGGTTTGACGATTTAGAGGGTAAGATAATTTTCTTTTGTTCTAAACGTTTAATTCCATCCAAAATATCTTGTGGTAATAATATCGACAGTTGATCTGTCATTGCAATCATAAATAAGTCTTGATGACTAAATACTGTTTTTCTTTCACTAAGATGCTTTACAGAATAGTTTAGAGTTTTATCTAAACTATTTTTTGACGAGAATGATTTGGCATTAACTGCTGTTGAATTATTTTGTACAACAGGCGGTTGGTTATAAATATTAAAGCCTCTAACCTTTTCCTGCCAAATCTGCTGATAATTTTCTTTATTATTCTCTTTTTTGGCTTTTCTAGTCAACAAAGCAGCTTTCTCCAACTCTTTCTGACTAGCATTTATTCCGCTAAATTCTCTAATTTTTTTTGATCTGGTACTAAAAATATCACGTATTTCCTTAGAGACTGATTTAATTTCGAAAAAGCATTCTTCGCCGGTAATTTCAATTTCATAGCCAAGTTTTTTAACCACAAAGGCTAGATTAGAACGATATATTGCGCCTAGATACTTTTTGTTATCATAAATATTATCAAAGAAAGCACTTTTGAATTTGCCATCTTTATTTTTGGTTATATTAGCTACAGCTGAGTGGGTATGGAGCTGAGGATCAAGATCGCGACTTAGATTATGTCTAAAGGTAGCAGCAATTAGATTGTTAGTTTTTTCAATAATTAAATTCTGATCTTTTTTAGTTCTGGTACAGAGGTAATTTTTTTCTATTTCACTCAAAGTTGACAAAACTGCTTTATCATGAGCTTCAATTAATCTGGTATCATTATATACTAGAGCCATGATTGAAACTGATTTTGGCGCTGAAAAAGTCAAATCACGGCCAGAATCATGAATAATTTTACCATCCTTTTTAATACCAATTTTGGTGCCATTTGGTAGATTACCCTCTAATATTGCGTGAAATTGTTCTTTTTGGACTACGCCTTTTAAATTTAACTCTTGAGCTATATTACCAAACCATTTGCTTAGTTTTTGGTGATTTGGGTCATTTTTGGCATAATAATCATCTTTCTCATAATAATGATTGGCGCTTTTGGAGCTGGTTATTTTAGAAATAGAGAGCATAAACCATTGATTATTTTAAATTTTGGGTTTTGCCTGATTAGGATCAATACCATTAGAAGTCATAATTTCTTTAATCTTGGATTTTAATTCTTCCAATTCCTGATCGTTAAATTCTTTACTAACAATCTTACTTAGTATTGCGGCACAATAGCTGATGGTCTTTATGGTAGTAAATTCAAAAGAATTATACTCAGTAGGAGCTTGATCAATAAAAATTCTTGCTCTTAGGTAACTGGATAAAGACATATTATTATCTTTAGCCTTTTCTTGGGCTAACTGATATTCTTCCTGGCTTACTTTTAGTGCTAAATTCTTAATTCTTGGACTTGTCATATTTGATAAAGTTATTAAAAAAAGTCTGTTGACGGATCTTTTATTGCCTTAGATGTAGAGCCTGACTCATTATAATTTAAACCTTGATTATCTTCTTGATCATTTTCTTCAATTAATTCAAGTCCATTTTTAGTAAGTTGCTCTTGGAAATCTTGCTCTGAGGTTGTTGAATTATCAAAATTTCGATCAATAAATTCTTGATCATTGAGCTGATGATTATCAATTTGTCTTTTAACAGCAAATTTGTCGGCTTTTTTGCTTCTTTGTTTTATCTTCACTTCTGACTTTAGTGGTGTTTCTTGTTCTTGAGTTAGCTCTTCCCCCTCCCCTATTTCTTCTTTCATAATAAATTTTTCAGCAATATCTGGTCTTTCTTTATATTCAATCTTTGATTTAGTAATATCAAATTCTCCACTAAATTTGGCATAAAACTCTAAACTCTCTAACTTCATAATTTCTGCTGGAAGTACTAAAGATTCAATTTCTTTATTGCTTGAGATGCTTACACCATCTCGATTTGAATCAGCACCGAATGAGACATTTTCTCTACTTGTCAGAATTTCTTTATTGCCAAGATTTTCCGCACACCATCTAGCAGTACCCTTGTCCGAGGTTGCAAGAGTTATTCGATTTCTACAAGAGCCAGATATACTTTCAGCACCATAACTGCCATAAACTTCTTGCATTTGAGATATAGCTTGCATTGCAAGAACAATGGCTCCTCCATATTGTCGAGACTCAGCAAGAGCCATTTTAAGAGAAGAAAGTTTTTGTAGAGATGGAAATTCATCAATAATAAACCAGATTGTTCTTTTGTCATCTTGATTCATATTTAAGAGTTCTCTAACCGCAATATCAACCCAAAGACTGAGGAGGGATTTAACGCTATCATATTTTGTAGCAGATGATGATAAAAAGAGAAAACTTTTTGAATTATTATCCTGGATCCAATCTCTGATAGAAAAACAATTATCAATATTATTGGAATTATTATAGATTAATTTTAAACAATTAGCATAAGTTGATAATATCATTCTCACGCTAAGTGCCGTTGAATTTTTATCAACAGAGGTATCCATTATTGATCCAGCAGGTGTATCCTTAAGATATTCAGATAATTTATGAAGTTTTAATTTTAACAGTATTTGACATAATCTTTGATTGGTAGGGTTTTTTTCTTGAGCAATTAATGCGCAAGACTCACTTAGAACAATTCTTGCTGCTTTGTTCCAAAAGGGATCATTGTTGTTAGCAGTACTTTCTTCTATTAAACTTGCAGCTATTAAATCAAAATCTGACTTTTCCCTTGCTTCACGAAAAATATTCCAATCAGCACTTCTTTGATCAAAGGGATTAAGAATAATATCTTTTTTTGGTTGATAAAGTTTTCTGATATAAGTGCCTGTTCTATCATAAATTAATGCTCGATCACCTCTTTCTCTGATTTGATCTAACAAATTAAGAATCATTTGAGTTTTACCACTGCCAGTGGCACCAGTAATTATAGTATGTTGGTATTCGGTACCTTTAGGATAAGGAAGATTTCCTATTTTATAAGGGTTAGAATATTGATGTTTTGTGTTATAAGTGGTAATTTGCTGCTCTAGTTCTGATGGCTCGATAAGCTTAATACCCCTAAGATATTGACTCTTGGCTCCCTCTCTACCTTTGTAATAGAAAATTATGGAAATTAACAGGAAGCTGGCTAAAAAAGATTCTACGCCAACAATTAGAGATGATTTAAGAATTAATAATAATTTTGGTAATATTTTAATCTGATACCAAGCTAGATATTGATTGCTTGGGACCGCTAATATTTGGCCACGAAATTCTTCAAACTCAATTAGATTACTACTGCCTAAAGAATCATAAATTTTAGCAGTAAAATATTTTGCTAGTAAAGATGGCTTTAGGGCATAGATATTTGAATTTATGTAAAGATAAAGCCCACCTCCAATAATTGATATAACTAGACAAATCAATAATATTTCTTTTAGTGATTGGAAAAGCATCCTTATATAATGCAGACTAACTTGTGAACCTCTAATGAAATCTTTAGACATATTTTCTTTAAGAAAGCTCCTCTAAATAGCCGCTTACAACCATTTTATCATTTTGATATTCTCTTTTGAGCTGTAAAATAGCGTTTATATTTCTTGTAAATTCCTGTCTGATTTGAGTTTCATCATGATTATTGTGGGTACCGGTTTTGATATTGTGAATTAGTGCATCTATTGCACCTTTAGGGGTGTTGGCATGAATTGTTGAAATCGTCCCTTCATGGCCAGTATTACATGCCCTCAAAAAGAGGTAAGTATTCTCATTTCTTAATTCGCCAATCAAAATCCGATCCGGACGCATTCTGAGGCTAGAATTAAGTAAATCAGCAATATTATGAGCTTTATCTTCAAGATAGGTTAACGCACAATGATGCTGATAAATTTCAGGGTCAATTTCAATTTCTCTAACATTTTCGATAGTAATAATCCGCTCACTAGGACTAATAAATTTAACTAGCGAGTTAAGTAAAGTGGTTTTACCACATCCAACACCTCCGCTAATCAAAATTGTTTTCCTGGTTTTTACTAAATTGATTAATTGTTCTTTTAGCTCTAAAGAGAAATTAAAATCATCAAGATTGAGGAGTGAATTTCTTTTTAATCTGATAGTAATTGAAATATTATTATTGGTTTGTTGGCCATAAACTGCCTGAAGTCGATGCTGCTGATCAATTATCACTGATATTATACAATCTTTTTCGTTAAAGTTTTTACCAGAGACAGTTGCTAATAATTTAGTCATACCGAAAAGATGCTCTAAGGATAGTTTATCATGACTAAAATGAAGCCACCTACCCTCTATGGTTTCAACATTGATTGAATATGGCTTTTCAATAATAATTTCTTTATAATTTTGGTTATCAAGAAATGGTTGTAATATTTCCAGGTTTTTTTTGATTAAATTACTCATTAATTATAAACCTCCTGACCATCAAGATCTACACCACAAAGAGATTTTGGATCATTTTTTTGTTGTTCGTCATAGAATTTTGAACTATCATTTCTTTGATAAATCGGAATTTTAACTACCTTATATAAAGGACAACGGTAATTAGTACAACGTTGGTAATATTTTACATTACCTGACGAGCATATATTGTCAGTCTTAGATATGTCGCAACGATGCCAACCATAACCACTACTTTCACTTACGCAAACGGTACGAGTATAACAAACTGATGGCGCATCTCTATTTTCAACATAATTATCCATTATAATTGAATCACGATTAGTGCTACTAATATCAATACTTTCACCGTTAAAAGAAGGAGAAGACCACAAATTACATTTACCTATTGTAGAATATTTTGTGATGTCATATCGATCTACGATAATATTGTCGTTAACTCTACCCTCCCTTGATCCAATATACACATTATCCCCAGAATTAGCCACAGTGATAGTGGCAGCCGGATTATACGAATCTCGCTTCCATTTATAACCAATATTTCTATAAGGAATTGGGTTTGGCAGTGACTCACAATCACTTATATATTGTCTTATACCATTAACAATAATATATCTTTTGGCTTGTATGATAGTTTGGTGGTTTATATCATCATTAATTGCTGAACAAGCATCACTATCTTGCTGATGATCAAAAGCTTCTTCTGATTTTACACAATTGGAAATCTCAACTCTTTGGCGGTTATTATCTAGATAATATGTGGTTTTATTGCGGAAAGATTGATTAGCGGTAAAATCATGAGTGAATTCTGGGTTTGGGCAATTTTCTGAATAAATATCAGAATTACTACTTAGAGGTTCGCAGGCAGTAATATATTGTCTTATACCATCAATTTCTACGTATTTACGATTAAACAAAATTACTGCGCTAGAACTAATTTGTGGGGGGCAAGTATCATTTGTAACATGATGTTCATATTTTCTGCTGCCATCTTGGCAATCCTGGACAATAATTTTATCACTACCTTTGGTATAAAAAAGTTTATTTTGAGCCACGGAATAACCTTGATCAAATAGATGTCTAACTTCACAAGTGGTATAATCTTCCAAAATAGAGTATGATCTTTGAGAATCAGTAGTACAATTCTTAGTTATAACATCATTTCCTTCTGAATCTTTGTATGACTCTTGATATTGACTATAAGCTTTAAAAGAGCCTAAATCAATAAAATCAGGACATGAGCTGTAATCTCTGTTTATACTAATATCAATAGCATGATCTAAGTCTTCAATGCAATCACCAATTGAGTTGTTACCGCTGTTTTGATCAACGTAGAAATATTGGAAGGAAGAGACAATTTTTCTTCTGGTTAAATCAGTCCTGGTAGGGCAAACATCATAATTTTTTTGTAAATCAAAAGAAGTAGTTGAATCATGACAGCCCCTAACCTCTCTACCACCGACCAAGGTTCTTTCTTGCAGTATTACCTTGTGCAAGTTATAATCAATTCTAACCGAACAACTCTCGCTAGTTGTCAATTCCTCATCCGAAGTAACATCTTGTGGTAAAGTTCCAGTATCACTAACTTTACTTGGATCACCAGTTGAGGTAGAAGATAAATTGTTTGAGGTTTTTTCAGTAGGTTTTCTTGGAGTATAGTTAGAGTTACCACTATAATTACCATAGCCAGCAATTGCATCATTGGCTGAATTGCTAGAACCAGCGGTTTTAACCTTACCGGGAATACTAGCTAAATTGACATTATTGATTAAATCTTCAATTGTTTTTGCCAAGGATTTATTATCACCTTCGGCCTTTAAAATATCTCCTTTGTCAAATTTATCTTGCAGAAGAACTTTACTTTTAAATTTTTTAGCTAGGTTAGAATTTTTTTCTCCTAGGGTCAATTGATGCCAATTTACCTCTACTATGTTAGTTTTAGGATTAACATTCTTACTGCCAATAATTGATATTTTATCAACTCCCAATTGTCTTGCTTTCTCTGATAGGGTCTTAATTTTAGCCTCAATTACGTTTTCTTTATTACCAGGCTTTACTACTTCTAGCTCAATTATATCAGCTAATGATTCAATAATAATAGGTCTAGCCATTAATAAGGTGATAATTAGTAGAAAAAATAAATAATGTTTGGTTTTCATATTTTAATAATTTTAATTAATTATCTACAAATAGAGCCGATTCATTACTACCCTCCGGCTCTCTAAAATAAATATTCTGATAGGGACGGATATTAAATCTCTGACCTTGATTGATAGTAATTATTGGCATCGCGTTCATATTCTCTTTAATTACTTGCGCAGTAAGAGTGCCAAATTCACGACTGAAAGAATCCGCTACTGCTAGTTGACGAATATTATTAGAATCAACGCTCATTTGAGCTAGAGCATTAATTGAAGATAACATTAGAGCGCCACCATAGCGATCTTTTAATCTTTGATCTAGGTAACCAATCATACCACTAGCGCCATGAGTATCAGCACTTTCAGAATCAAGTTTAATCATAATTCCATCAGGTCTGGTAATTTTAAACCAAGTAATCTGCATTCTTCTGGCATGTTTATTGTCAATTTTTTCATAAACACCCTCAATTTTTGACCCTCTTGGAATTAAAATATTTCTACCATGGAATCCTGAAACATCACTTTCAACAACTGCAACTACTGTTTTACTTGGAATTTCACTATTAACCGCTGTATACATTACAGCCGGTATAAACATGTCAGTAGTTAATACCCGGCTTAGATCATATTTTTTACTAGCAATAGTTTTAGGGTAGTCTTTATCTGTCATTAATTCCAATACACTGCCTTTATTAATGGTTGATTTTTTATCGTAAGTAACAATTTCGGTTTGTTGACCATTATCGGTTTGAGTGACAGTAATTTGAACAATTGGCTTTTTTACTGGTTCTTGAGGTTCAACAAACAAATTTTCTGATTTAAAATCTTCTTTGTTTTTGACTGGCTTAGCAGGTTCCTCGTAAGGAGGAGGCTCAACATCTGCTTCCTCCTCAGCTTTTTTGCCAAAAAACTTATCATTCATCACATAAGAATAATCGTAATCTTCAGATATTTGTTTAGTTAAATCTCTACTATCAACATCACCAATTGCTTTAGAAAATTTTGGCGGCAAGTTTGGTAGAGATAAGGGATTGAACGCAAAATATATAACCGCAACACTCACGGTTATGATTGCAATCGCGACCACAAACAGCAGCGCTTTAATTTTAGCGCCAAAAAAAGTGCTTCTTGTAACCGGATTCGGTACTGTTATTTTATCTTTTAAATCTTTCATCTTTATATATTTTATAGAGGGATTTTTTAGGTTTTACACATATGTATTTTTCGCCATTTTTTAATATCCAACCTTCCGGACTAAGACTCTGAGCAATTAAAACATTTCCCTTAATTCTGGTATTTACTACTGAGTCAAATTGATCAACTACTTTGTAAATGTTTGGCAAGCGATCACTGACAAAATTCTTTCCAAAATCAAAGAATGTCCATTTGCCATCATCATAAACGTAGATAGGGGAGATTTCTTTATCGCCGCTAATTTTATAGCTTGAATTTAGCTGATCTAAGGAAGTGATTTTTTTTAGATAATCATTACCGGCTTTTAAATCTTTTAGAAGCTCAATTTCTTTGACTAACTGCTCTTGGTTTTTGTCTTTAATTATATAAACCATATAATGAGGTATTTCCTCACTAAATTCATTATAGGAACGAAGATAAAAGTTATAACCACTACCTATATCAGTTTTAATAATTAGGTTAGAGTCATAGTTTGGAGCAGTTGTTCTTAGCTCTAAAATATTAGGTATAGATTTGTTAAATCTTGCTATAAACTTTTTGTTATCTCCAAGAGTAAAGAAAGTTATTTTTTCATACTCTGGAAGATTTACTATTGTTGCAACACCAGGGCGAAGATTAATTTTATCGGTTCTTTCCGGATCGTATTTAAAGGTAACAATATTCTCTGTAGAATTGTATGAATTAAATATTTCTTGAATATGATCACCTTTTAATTCTTCAGTAACTTCTTCTTGTTCTTGACTCAATAAATCCTTGCTGATTGCGGCATTTACCTCAATTATAGGAGTCAAAAATGACACTGATAATATTAATCCTATTGATAATTTAGTTTTTAGATTATTCATGGGCGTTATTATTTTTTGTTGAGGATTTTTTATAATTATTAAACCTTGGCTTTTGTGTAAGTGGTATTGGTTGCCCACCATCACTTTCAACGGTATAAGATCTAACCATTACCCCCAGAGGATTAATTTCATTGCCAAGAAGATATTTCAAACTGAGGAGTTTGCGCTCGCTTGGTCTAAATTGATAAAAATCAATAAAAGCAACTAATTTATTTTCTTCAACTTTGCCATTTTTATAGGTATCAATGGCTTTAAAACTAAAACGACATACGCTATATAGTATGAGATCACAACTATGATTAATAACTTGAACATCGCGACGAATGAATTGAGATTTATAATATGTATTTTGCATCTCGTCATTATATTGCTGATCAATTTCATTAGAAGAAAGGGCAAGAACAAATTTTATTTTGTTAATTTGCTCTAAATTCAAATTATCGCTGTTTTTAGTTACAACGTTTGACTCACGGCTAATGACATATTTTTGTAGTTCCTCGATGACTTGTTTTTTATTCACTTTAAAATCAATAAGGGCAGAAGTAAAAAATACTGCTATTGGCACTAATATCAGCGATACTATCAGTGGTCTTTTTTTAGATTTGACATTTGGTATTAACGACCTAAAAAATGATTTAGTTATTATTTTTATCAAGGACATTGTTTATCTCTATTTTTTGTTTACGGTCAATATCACCTCGGTAGTAGGTAATTTTGACCCCTAAAGGATTAATCTCTTTATATTCAGCCAGCTTAATTTGATTTGGATCAATAAGATCATATTTAACATATACCACCCATCTATTTTCTTCGATTTTAGAATCTTCGTAGGTATCAATGGTTTTAAAATCAAATCGATATTTACGATCTTCAATTTCTGAATAAGAAAAAATATGAACATCGCGACGCACAAATTCAGAGTCATTATATATTTTTAGTAACTCATTAGAATATTGCTTAGATACTTCAATATTTGAATAAGCCATAACAAATACAACCTTCTCGTGATCTAATTCGCGGTTATTGGTCTTTTTTGTCGCAATATTTGAAACACGATTTACGACGTAATTTTGTAGTTGTTGTTCAATTAAAAGTTTTCTTTGGCTTAGGTCTATTTTTGCATCAGATAACACTGTAAACCCGAAATCTCCTTT
>JACCDG010782918.1_pt1 | contig 35947 bp, 63 predicted proteins | sample 7442471 | NCBI WGS metagenome assembly JACCDG01 (sample SAMN15323444, study PRJNA562643) | freshwater metagenome | isolation source: river surface water | place: USA:Blue River Watershed | collected 2017-08-17 | reverse complement strand
TCGATCAGCCGATAACGAATTGTAGTGCATCTTCTTCTGTTCGTCAACTATTTTGTTGCTTAAAGAAGACAATGATTCGTCGTAACTTGTCTGCCTACTTCTGCATTGTGCAGTAGAGACAACCCCACTAGGAACATGGGTTATTCTGCAACTGTTCTGATGTTTGTTTCTATGTTGCCCACCAGCACCAGTACCAGAATACCATTCAACTTTCAGATCAGATTCTTTGATCGCAAATGTCGGAACATCTGGGTCCGTTATAGCAACAGTGACTGTGCTTGTATGGACGCGACCTTTTCTCTCTGTTGGTGGGACACGTTGAATTCTATGCCCACCCGATTCATTGTATAAGCCTGATAAATCCTTACCGGATACTTCGATGAAAACTTCACCAGAAGCATCTTTTATCAGGCGATTCTTTCAGCCAAGCCGCTGTGACATTCTCATGTAAGCACCGGCCAAATCTTTAGCAAACAGCTTGGAATCTTCGCCGCCTTCAGCAGCACGAATCTCGATTACTCGTTTCATTTCTCTCTCTCCTATCATGTCCAATATGGACGTTTGCCTTTAGTGTCAATCATCGGTTCATGATCTTCATTCTTCATGTACTTCAGAATCTCTCTTTCGGCATGTCTTCTCAGTGGTCTTGTGTTGTACAGATTGCGAAACCAGCGAGGGCCGGGTTCTTTGCATTCATGTGTACCAGCATCCGAATGATAATGGGCAGACATTTTCTTGTATTTGTCAGACTCTGGTGGAAACACAACCAGTTGAAACTGAAAATACTGAAAGTCATCATCTTCATAAACCAAGGCATCTTTCCATTCAGAGCAATACCATTTCTTGTCCAACCAACCGGGACCACGACCTTCTTTTCTTCTATATGTGCGAGACATTTGAACTCCTATGTGATAAATTTAACACATCATGGTAGTTCTCCTATAAAAAGTTGATGGACAGGATTCTCACCTGATTTGTGTTTCTATACCATCTCAAACACTGAGTTTGTTGCTTATTATTTAGGTCGAAATCTGGGAAATTTACCGAACCGATCCAACAGCGCCAACACTCTTGTAGAATGCGGTCGTGGTTTCAAATTGGTGCTTCCACTGCCATTCATCCAACACCAGTTGATTGAACACAGTAGAATCAAGTTCGATCACTTCATCAGCCGAAAAGGTCAGCATAGCCAGAGCCTTGTCGTAGGCACTTTCATAACTCACTGGCATGACAGGGATCGACTTCAGGGACTTCAGTTCGGTAAACTCCAAAGTGGTGCCCGTCGATACTGCCTCTTTTGCCAATCGTGCATTTCGTGCATACGTAGCGGAATTCTGTTTGAGTGTATCCGCCAACAGTTGACGATATACGACCAGAGCATCCTGATAATCTGCGATGTGTTTGGTACGATTCTCAGTCACTGTCTGAATCAGTTTCTCACGCAGAACGTTTACGGTCTTCATCATATTGCTTCCTTCATGTCTCATTTTTCAATCCTTTGTCAATCGCAGACCGACCCACCATAGGTCAACTCTTGCGAACCATTTTCCGTTGTTTTTACCTAATCCGGCACGGACCATCCGGTTACTCTGATCCAGAGTCAGTTTTGTTAGTTTCATACAATTACAATGTGAACATTTCGATATGTTGGGATGGGACTTGAACCCATCATAACCCGTTGCGGGACTCGAACCCCTTCTTCTAGGATACTTCCTAAAATGCACGACCAGTGCTGACTCAACATGTCGAAATTCTGGTGGAGGTAGTCGGGATCGAACCGACGACCTTTAGCTTGCAAAGCTACTGCTCTCCCATCTGAGCTATACCCCCGAAATTATGGGTGAATATGGTGGTGCTTCACAGCAGGACCATACCCGTTTCTCCTATTAGAGAGTTTTCAATCGTAAAAATCGCTGACGATCAGGTATTCAACGCGAGGGCAATGCTGAACTGGAGCATACACCTGTTGAATGCCATCCCAACCATCTTCATCAAACATCTTGTCATCAGGACCAATCGAACGAAAGGTGATGACGTTGCCCGTATAATCCGAATACAGATCGATTTCATGCGGATACGCGGGACCGACAAACTTAAGACCAAGCGTCAGTTGCTTGGTTGCCTTACGAAACGTTGCGTTGGTCAGATTGGTTTGTTTCTTCATCATGGGGTGAATTATACACCCAATAAACCAATCTGTCAACACTTATTTGGCGGGACATGAAGGATTCGAACCTCCGACCCTCTGGTTCGTAGCCAGATACTCTAATCCACTGAGCTAATATCCCTTATGGCGGATAGTGTTGGATTCGAACCAACGGTTCCCTGTAGGGAACGACAGGTTAGCAACCTGTTGCTTTCGGCCACTCAGCCAACTACCCAGACTGTTATTTAGTGTTACTTCAAAATGGGGAAGTTTTTGCTGACTGCCGCCATCACCAACCCCGGAATGTGCTGGTGTGTCCCGTTGATGTATGCTCTGACCTGATTGAATTGATCAACGTCATCCATACACCATTGAATTTCACACCCATTCTTGAGATACAACTTACCACACACGTATTTGACATGCCTAGAATCCCGACCAGTACCATCGAATTCATGCCCAATATCGATGCATGGTTCATTAGTTTTGTCCCAATCGATCCCATTTTCAGATACAGCAGCCATAACAGCAGTCTTCACCGCATTTCGATCATCACCCGAATTCTTGCCGAACCGGGTATCAACCAAGACAAAGTTGCCCCAATACCCAAATTCAGAATTTGCATATCCATGCTCGAACATGTATGCCCAAAACATCCTTAGTTTACCCGAATCGTTCCTCATGTCACACTTTCATTTTAAATTTAGTATGGTCTTCCTTCATGAGAAGAAATCCCACGATATCAAACGGGTCAATCGTATAGTCTTCCTCAGACAAAATCCATTCGATTTCAGTTCCATTGTTCAGGACAATAGTTCCCTCAAGATAAGAAGTTTCTGAACTTTTGCGACCAGTGCCATTGAATCCAAGATGGGATTCCATCTTAGGTGTTTTGGTAGCATCCCAATCAATTCCATACTCTTGAATTTCATCAAGAGCATACTTCCGAAGTTTCCGCTCCATCTCAGGATCGATCCAACGTTTAGATGGAACCCACAGCAAATCTTGCGTCAATTCGAAACCACCATAATATGATGGTTGTTGATAGGCCAGCGAATGCTCGTTGGTCAGCAACAGATGCCAGTAGAAATACTTCTTGATAACTTCTTTGTTCATAATGCAATCCAAATCAACCCGATATAAGTCAGTGCATGAACGTATTGATCTAGCCCAAGCAACCACCAGAATTGTTCATGTGTGAGTGGACCCCAACCAAGCTTCTTGTTCAGGTTCATCTTGGCCCAATCGATATGATAATGAAAGATACCATCAATCAGTGCCAATGTCAAGGCCAAAGTTGGCGAAACAAAGAAAAAGAATGTCAGTCCTGTACCAATAGCATGCATTCCCGCATGACAGATGCCGCCTAGGTGCCCGTAGGTTCCCTTGTTGGCATAGTGATACCTTACCTGCAAGGGGAAATCCACAATGAAGTGTTTGGTAAACAGCAGGAAGACAATCAGGAGTTCATTACTCATATTTGGTCTTATACACGGCAGCAAGTTCATTGGAAAACTTGGTACCGAACTCTACAAATTTCTGTGTGTTGGGGTTTATACGCAGGTAAGTCTTGACGCAATCAAGAGCAACCAATTCTGCTAGAATACTAACATAGATGGCTTCCCAAGTCAAGTCGCCAAGTTCACCAGAGTCATACAGTTCATTGTACACCCGTTCTGCCTTGGCAAAAGCTTCCCGACGAAGTTTGTTGACGGTTTCATTCATAACTTCTCATATTTCAGAGCCATATCTTTGTAAGTTTCATCTTCCAATAGAGATACTTTTTCTGAATTTCGTGCGGCATAATTGTCAAACACAGCATTCATATACCCACTCATGCCATATGCGCCAAGATGACATTGGTATTCAGAACCACTTTCGGTAATGAATGTCAGTGCATTACCCTCGCGAGTCTCACTGACAATAGGTGAACTCATTCGCCATGTGTCAGACCCACCATATCCACCATACGCACCGCTGAACACTCGTTTCCAGCTTTCAGTCGGTGTGGTTATGATGACGACAATCCATCTATCAGGACAGTATTTCATGTTATTCAATCAAAAATTTCATAGAACAATTTCGTAGAAAGATTGGTTTGTTCGGCAATCTTGCGAACCTTTTCATGATGTTTATTGTTGTATGATGGGAACTCAACTGTCCATTCATCACCGTCTTCACCATGCCATTCAATCGAACCTGTGATCAGATGCCCAATCACGCCAAGAAATAAGTCTTCTTGACCCAGCTTGGAATCATATCCAGTGATTCGGATACCCAAATCTGTATCAGAGTCATCGATATAGAAACCAAGTTCTTTCAGAACATCCGAAACAGAATTACATGTTTCATGATAGTCTTCTTGCATCCAAGAATACCAAAACTTGTTTTGTTTACCATCGCACCAGCTACCACCACTCTTTAGCGTGTTGAATTCTGGCCGGTTGATGAACTTGAAGATTCGAAGAACGTGATCAAGATGAACTGCCGGAATAACGACAGTAGATTTTTTGATGTGTGCATAGTAACCCATCATTTCACTCCAAGGACAGATTGTTCTTCTGGCGTGAGTTTGTTCAAGGCGGATTGGCGGGCAGCAGTTCGATTTCGCTCAATCAGGTCTTTTTCTTCTTGAGTCAGACCAGAAATGTTCTGGATGTTGGCTACAGGTCTGCTGTTCTTCCCACCAGATTGACCAGTGGTCGCAACGGCAGTTTCGCATGTAGCGATGTAGAAACTCAGGTGAGCATACCCACGATCAACATAGGAAACATCACACCCATTGAAATGACCAATTGGTACGACGACAGGACTAACTTTGCGTTCTTCCGCTTCACAACCAGCAAGCGCAATTGCGATTGCCAGAATACTCAATTTTCGATACATGATATAAAAGTTCCTTTTGTCTGTTGATCGATAGATGGATTGGTTTCCGACGCAGCGCCAGAAACACTATCACTCGATTTGTGCCAGTATACATCAAACTTGGAGAACTTGTCAACCCCATACAACGTTCTTTTGTATATTCCTCTTGGGAGGTCGATCCAGCCATCAGAAGCGCCATAGCGGCCTTTAAACTCCCAATGGTACTCAGGGGTCACCCATGTCAAGAAAAGCGTTTTGGTGCCGTTCTGGACGCTTAGAATGCGGTGTGGATCGGTATTCTTTCGCACAATGACTGATCCCACTGTATGTTCATGCGTTTTCCCGTCAAAGTATTCAGTGTACCCACCAGACAAGATGATGCTGATGTAGTGAAACGGATGTGTATGTAGAAACGGTGTCTGATCTGCACTCAGGATATGATGAATCCTAAAGTGAAGTCTACCATAACGAAAAAGGGTAAATCTTTCGAGATACCCTTTAAGATGCTTGTACGGTTTCATGATCGATGCCGTATCATCGGCATCAAATACATCAAATCTTCATTTGACACAGAATCATCTATATACACTTGATCAAAAGATATCCCCTTTATCGTCTTAATGTTGTTGAAAAACAACACTTTATTCCCAGAATCAGTTTCAATAACCGACTTTGTTGTCCTGATCAGATTTGGCTTTAAGTACGATGGGGTGATGTTGTTGATTTCGTCAACAACCGCATCAGAAGTCATTCTAAGAATTGATAATTTGTTACTTATGACACCAACTTTCCTACCATCAGGAGGGGTCATGACTAAAAATTTAACCAGAGATTCAATTAACTTTTGATCCATAACATCAGAAAATGCGTTCAGCAGTCCCACCGTGATGTGATGCCCATTCGTCAATCGCTTTGATGAATTCTATGTGAGCTTTCTTGGCTTTCGAATCAGAAGAAAACACCATCGTTCCAGACCGAGCTTCTTCTTTGTGTTTGGCACCCAATAGCCATAGACGTTCTGTCTGAATATCCATTCTGGAGCGCGAGATGACTTGATATCCATTGCTGGCGGTGAATGAAAAGTATTCTCCGTCATCATCGCCCATATAGATAGTCGATTCATCCTGCCAGAGAATGTCAAACGTCAGTCTTCGCGTAGTGCGAATAAGCGCATACTGTAGTAGTTTCATGGTTAAAAATGGAGCGGGTAGGGGGAATCGAACCCCACTCTGCACAGCTTGGAAGGCTGGCGACCGGCCTTTGGCTTACCCGCATATTGTTATTTAATGGAAAGAAATCCAGTCGCTTCATCCGATTGAGTTTCGACACCATCAACAGAAATCTTTCGAACGGACAGTTTCTTGTCTTGGATGCTGACAATCATTCGTGAGCCATCCAGAAAATAGAACACCATAGTTTCACCGAACCAAGACATGAAGTCTTGTATACCCTTGATGGTCGTGATACCAATCAGCTTTTTGCCATACCGTTCCGGTGTCTCAGTGCCTTCGTCATCGTCACCCCATGGCGTGTCCCACCGTTCGCCACAACATGGACACCACTCCGAGTAATCCTCGACAATTGCCCACATTTTATCATTGGCTTCATTCTGATTCAGTGCTTCGATGAAAAGGATTGAACCAACGTAATCGTTTTCGATGTAATACCCACCGGAGTTATTCTGAGAAAAAGTATACCACATTATTTGTTTCCTATCAAATTCTTTTCAACAGCCTGCCCATACATCCAATGCTTGGCGGTCTGAACATGTCCTTTACGAACAAACTTCCCAACCTTGGTTCGAAAGTCAGCATATGCAATATTATCGGCCAGCCGCAGAACGTATCCTTCAGAGGTTCCCCAATCCTTGCCAGTATGCAGACTCTTGATTAGAGATTCATCATAGATACCATCATACAGCACTGGTACAGGCGTAACACCCAATAGATTGAACCATTCTAGGGTAGAATCCCAATCAAGGCAAGTGTTCTTTTCATCCCAAATCGAAAATCCCATGAAATACGTGGGAAGATTGTCGTAATGAATCGAATGCTTGGCATACAGGTTTTCACCACATACGCGCCAACCTTCAGGGATATCACCCATGATCTGGGACCAGAACTGTTTGGCCCAATCCCTAGACGGATGCGAACGACCATCAATCGACCGAGCATGGAAGTAGTCGGAATACATGGAAGTGTTCTCTCCATCCATCTTTTCAGTAACGATGACTCGTTGACCAATGAATGCATCCATAGAATAGATGACTCGATCATCCGAGTTGACGCCATCGGACCATGCAAGATGGTGGGTTCGCGGATACTTCACCTGATTGGTGAATAGCCCCAAAGCATTGCCCTGCTTTAGAATCTTCTGAACAGATTCATCAAAGAACAATTCACCCTTGAGTCTCTGACCATTTGGCAGCACAGGATTCCCCCATTTGTCATATGGTTGATCCGCATACAGATGCTCAGGAACAATGATTTTGGTTATACCACATGCATCCCGAACTTGGTCAACAGACAGTGTTGTTTCTTCGCACTGAATGTGGTGGTCTGCACAGACGGATGCACCATTTTCCATGTAATACCCACCGTCACTCCACAATCGACGTTCGATGATGTGATGTGCATCTACGGCTGGTTTATCGCAGAAGACGCAAGTATAGTTGTCCCGCTGGAACACGCCTTCTCTGAATTCATCGCGGGACAACAGTTTGCTCATAGTTTGTCTTCAATATGAAGTTTCTTGAACCGAATCGGCAGTTACATGAATGATGTGTTCGTCATCGTCAAATCCATGCGAAACTTTGATTACTTTATGGTTGTAATGTCTGCGTTTGATATAGTCGCCAACTTTAGGGATGTGAGTCGGTTCGTTGACGTAAATGGTGTCAAGATATCCTTCAGTGAACGATATGATCATTTCGGTTTTCATCAGTAGCTTCCTAATTGGTATTTCATTAGTTTACCCCAAGAACAACGATCTGTCAAGAACATTTCGAGGTCAACCTGCTCAACAATGATGACTGAGATTCCAGACGGCAAGAAAGCACGAAGAAGAACAACACCATAATCATAAACGACTGTTGCCTTTTCAATAGCTTCTTGCAGAGTTTCAACATACTCTTTTGCAACGGTCACTGGACGTGTTGCCTTACAGACACAGATAGCATACATCAGATTTCACTCCAAGGATCAAAGCCGGGTTTCTTGGCTCGACGCAAAAACAAAACAATGTCAACCAAAGTCAATATGCCGATAATGGATATGAATACCAGTGGTGCCCAACTGCCAATGATGATCGACGCCAAGAAACAGACGTTGAACAAGATTGCCCAGATGATGACTCGTATCATTTCAAAACTTTCTTTGCAGCATCTTCAATCGAAGCAAAGTATGGGTTGTCATCAGTCATGATCGTGCATTTTGGCACAAAACCACGAGTCGAACTATACATTTGGCAGATGACTCTATGGTTCCAGAGTTGTTGATTGACTGGAACACGAGTCACAACAGTTCCATCCTCAACGTGTGTGTGAAACCGATAGATGAAATCACCATGTTCAATTTCTTTGAGGGTAGAGATGGTTTTGAAAAGATTAAGGTCCATGCAGCGAGTATACTACATGGACCTTAGCTTGTCAACGGTATTTCAGGATTTTTAGAAGATGTTTCTTCTTGATCTTGAATGAATCTGACTCAAACCCACCGAACAGTTCAGCGTTTGACATGATTGCGGCGTATGCCGAAGCAAACATATGATCCGCATGTTCCAGCGTCCATAGTGCTTTCATTTTCTCAGCACCCTTGGTCGTATGAAACGTCATGTCATGCTTCAAAAGGTAGGCGTAGATTGAATCACCGTACCTTTCTATAAACATTCGATATGAAAGGTCAGTATGGTTTGGATAGTGAGCATGTCCGTTTTCATCATACTCAATACAATACGGTTTCCCGATATCATGATTGATATGATATAACTCAATACCTTCCAGCGGTTGGTACTCAGTAAAGAACTTCTCAGCTATCGCATCGCCAGTCAACGTAGGGTCTTGACAGAGCCGGTTATACCACCGGTTCACATCCACCCCATGCTCATGCCACTTCTGAATTAAGGATTCCATAGCCGGTATCCTTTCATGATGTGACGTTCTTGTTCCTTCAGAGGTCTAGTGCCAATCGACGTTAGGCCATAGTCCCAATCTGGTTCAAAGAACTGAGCATGTTCGATTCCCTGATCTTGAAGTTTGGCAATTGCCTTTTCAAGCTGTGCTTTGTTTTTCACACCAAGCACAATGATGGAATCTATGTTGCCGCGATCCTCTGGGAAAAGTTTACCAGCTTCTAGGGCACCATGACAGGCTTGCGCCATCTGGTGTTGAAGTGGTATGTCTTTTCGCACAAACACATACACGTAACGATGATCATTTTCAATCTACAGAGTCATTTTCTTTCCTTTTAGGTTGTTAAAAATTGGTGCCAATGGCAGGATTCGAACCTGCGACGGAACGGGGTTTTGCCCCGATACTCCCACTGAGCCACTGGCATGTATGGTATTGTACTTAACTTACTCTATTTTGTCAAGACAATTTATGTTGGTTTGATACGCCATTGTAGACGATGGCTGGTGATATCCGGTGGACTTGACCAAGTGTAATCTGTCCACTCAGAATCATATCCAAGACTGACAAAAAACTGAATTTGTTTACCTTCACGCCATGCATCCAGAATCGGTTGTTCTGGCAATGGATTGGATTGATACATCATAAACCGTGAAGCATTCCAGACGATCCAAAAGTCTTGAATTCGGCCATCGTAATAGTCACCATCAACCGTCTTGTCTAAGCATGGTCGAACCGGAGCTTGTTTTCCAGCAACCCAAGATTCAAATTGTGTGCGTGTGTCCATCATATTCTTTCGTTGATGTATTCAATTGCTCTTTGTGCTGCCCGTATATGATGCACGTTGTTTTGATTATCATCTTCAATCTGATCAATCTCAGACCGAACGGTGTTCAACCAACGCTTTATATCTGTTTTATCAAATTCAACATCAACTTGATCGAATGCGGTTGTTGCTGATTTGGCAGTAAAGAAATGTGAGTTCTTTCGGTCAGAGATGGCTTCAAACGTCTTTCGAGTTTCTTCACTGATTTCTGGGATTGGTTCAACCAAACGAGCAACCGATTCAATAGCTTCTTCCAGAGAATCGATCAACGCCCCCGGACCATGAAGAATTTCATTGAGTCTATTTCTAGCAGTTATGCATCGAGTTGACTCAGAACGAAGTCTATGGATTTCGGCCCATAGAATCTCTGGATTGCTTTCATTCGGATCAACCATATCAACCCCAGAATGCCCGTTTGATCACCATATCGTCATCGTATAGGATGTTCAATCGGGATGTATTATAGTCTTGCGTGAACACCATTCCCACCGGACCAACACGTTTCTTGCTGTAATCGATGTTTTCCAACAAGTCTTCAGAGTATTTCAGACCGATCAGATGCGACAATGGATCATCGATAACTATCTTGCTGGAAATTGGCATGTTTTACTCCACGACAGCGGCAATGAATTCTTCTTTGATCATCACTCGTTGGGCACCATCAACCTTGACGATATCGCCCTTGGCCCATTCAAGATACACAACGTCACCGACTTTGAGTTCCTTCACATCGGGACCGATGGCAAGCACAGTACCGGTTTTAGAATCGGCAGCAGATGCAGCCTTTTCCAAGATGATGCCACCTTGCGATTTCGATTCAACCGAGTTTTCGGCAACGAGGACATTAGTTTTCAGGGGATTGATTGACATTGTTTTCCTTTGGTTTCCAAAGCTTGGCAAATTTAAGCACGTTTGGAATGTTACTGTTGTACACTGGTTCGGGGATGATGCAAGATTTTTCCCCGTTCAGTGTGGTGTTTTCGTGACCAAGATATGCTGCATATTCTTTGAGCGCCTTGATCTTTTCGAACTCTTTTCGATTGACTCGAACGACACATTTACGGAACGAATTGGTCAACCAATCGGCGTATATGCCAGAGGAATCAATGAAGTGAAGATGTGCCCCTAGCATCGAATGAGCAACCAGAGTTGGTACCATAAAGTCCGGAACATCGTCCAGAACTGCGATGTAGAGTTTAGTGTAGTCGTTCATATTGTATGGTGCCTCAGAAGGGACTCGAACCCTCACCCCTTGCGGGACAGCGACCTCAACGCTGCGTGTCTACCAATTCCACCACCGAGGCTAACAGTTAGTCTTTATCGTAAATCTGAATCCATGCTGGCTTACGAAAAATCTGATACCATTTTGGTTCACGATATCCCATATCAACCATGATTACAAGAAGATCATCTATTGACTTATCAAATAGATCAATAGTGTTATCGCACCCACTATCCCACCAACGTGCAGTAATATGAGTGAATACCTTAGTTCTTAGTTTTGGTGAAATGCGATCTATTCTGGTTTCAATATCAAATTTAGCCATTATAATTTCCATTGTAAAAGGCCAGAGTCTTTTCTAAGGCGTCAATCATTGGCTTTGCATCCACAGGCATGAATTCAGCAGCCCATGATTCAATACTCATAATGAACTCTCTTATGTTTGGCCGGGTGTGTCGGAATCGAACCGACGACCTGATGGATTAGGGGCCACCTACTCTACCAACTGAGCTAACACCCGTTTGTTTATTTAAGCGATGACTCGAAGGAACTTGGTCAGTTCTCGCGACAGAAGTTCAAGATCAGTCGAATCATTGGGGAGAGAAAAGTAAAAACTTTCCTTGGGAGAATACTGTTTTGCTTCGATAGCAGTGAAAAGCTTGCGGCCAGTTTCACGTTGCAGTTCTTTGGTATGGACGTTCGGGTAGTATTGGCAAGTGAAATACTTGGCGTTTTCGGCTTCGAATTCAGTGAAATCAAAGTACAGATTGAACATGTCATCTTTGACTTCAACCTTGGTAAGCCATGCCTTCATGCCCGTTTCAACAAACGAATCTTCGAAGATCGGTTGAATGAATTGAACCTTGACGGCATCGATCATTGGGAATTGGATAGAAGTGTTCATGGGCTGTACTATAGCAGGTTCAGCCAGTCTTGTCAACCCATCTGACAAAGTTTTTGTCGGTTTCGAACAAATTTCTTCGATTTTCAAAATCATCGTCTGATGCAAATGGAATCTTACCGACACTCAAAGGCTTGATCTTCCAAGTGGCATCATTTTTCTGCTTGAGGTCACCACTGATATTCTTTAACTTTTGTAAGGTGTCATCGATATCGAGTCTGTATGCTCGATGATCATACTCACGCGCCTCATAGAACTTCTTACCTTCAATTGCTTCAATTTCTTCAGCACTTGCATTCTCTGGGTATGCTGCATCAGAGTCTATCCACTTGCGAATGTAAAATTTTAAGAAAGGTGATGCCATTATTTTAACTCAACACCTAAATTCATTTCTTTTAAAACTCGCATACGTTCATCATAGAAAGCAGTCAACTTGGATTCGTCAACCCAATACTTGTATGGTGGCGTGTTCGAATGAACTTCGGCATACTTTGGATCATTTGGGTCTTCGAGCAGAATCGATTCCTTCACTTCGAATCGAAGTTGGTCAAGCTTATCAAGCCACATTTTTATTTCTGCTGTATTCTTCGTTGCTAATGGTGATGATGTGTCCTAATACTTTCAACACATCATCGCGTTCTGCTTTCCGAAAGTCTTGAATCATCTCGATCCAGAAAGTGAAATCATAGACTTCAACATACGCAACGTTTGGTCTATCGAACACAACAGATGGAAATTCTTCAACGAGAATCTTGTAAAGACCATTTTCATCAACCCACCATCCGGCATTCACGGAACAGTTGCCTAATTCTTCGCCATAGATGTTGAACATTCGCATGCGTGTTGGTAGGCTCACTTCGGTTCCTTCACATAGCTTGCCGGTCTAGGGTATCCCCATTCCGTTGTGCCACAACCACAGTATGCAAATGGTTCTTCTTTATCAAACTCAAATGGTTTCTCGCACCGTTCGCAGTAAGGCCAATATGGAATGGTCTTCTTGACTTCATCCCGTGCTTTTAAATCAGCAAGGTTAATTGACATGATTAGAAGAAAGTCTTGGCAATTTTTGCGGCCATACCACCATCGTATTGTCCTTCATACTTGGTCTTGAAGACTTTCAGAAGAACGCCCATGTTGGTGCAGGTATCATCGGCATTGAGAATTTCACGCATCTTCTGTGTGATTTCTGCATCACTGAGTTGCTTTGGTAGAAATGCTTCCAGAAGACGAATCTCAAGTTCCATCATCGAATGAACCGATTCGTCGGTCACGCGAGACATGGTTTCGTTGTTGTTCTTGACGAACTTTTTGATCACTGCGACAGCTTCAGCATCGGTCGTTTCACGGCCAGCATTCTTACCAACCATTTCGGCTTCAGACAGAAGCGTAGTCAGCAGCGAAGCAGATTCCCGATCCCGATTCTTACGGGCAACCAGAGAAGCATCTTTGATTTGTTGAATGATACTCATAATATATATTTCCTTCACTTTGATTTGGCGGGTAGTGTAGGATTCGAACCCACGGACCCCTTTCGGAGCCTGATGCTTTCAAGGCAACTGCATTAGACCGCTCTGCCAACTACCCAAATTCTGGTGTCCAGTGATGGACTCGAACCATCGACCCACGCCTTATCAAGACGTTGCTCTACCAACTGAGCTAACCGGACAATTTCTTAAACACTGGATACCGTTGATCGTTGTCAAAGTATCCTACAAACTCGTGTGTCTTTTCAAATTCTGACAGTTCATCCTGCCATATTCTATTTAGTTTACCCCAAACATCAAATGGGGTCAAGTCTTTTACGCTAGATTCCAACAGATATACAAACCGATACTGACCCACATGTTCTCTGTAAAACTGGCGAACATTCTCTTTTTGTTCATCAGTCAGACCGAAACCGCCAATGAAAGCAACACTTCCACTACATGGTTTTCCTGTATCTATCTGGTGTTGAAAATGTTCTATCATAATGTATTGGGGCGACCGGTGGGATTCGAACCCACGACCAACGGGATCACAACCCGCGATTCTAACCACTGAACTACAGTCGCCATTGTATCATACTTAACCAACCGTGTCAACAACTTTTTGGTGGTGCCCCGAACCGGACTCGAACCGGTACGCCTAGTTAAAGACGGCAGATTTTAAGTCTGCTGTGACTACCAATTCCACCATCAGGGCAAAGAAAAGATATTATACACCAATCCAACCATGCTGTCAACAAAAAGGGGCCGAAGCCCCTAAGATTATTTTGTCGAAACGAACTTGTACAGTTCTTCAGCTTTCTTCAAAACATCGTCAAGCGTATATGCTTGCGGAACGAAATTCTGCCAATCGGTCGGCTTTGCTAAGTTGTCCTTTACGGCAAGGTCAAATGCCTGCTTGGCAAAGTCTTGGTTTGTCTTGGCAATCTGCTCAAAGTAGTCATTTGCCAGCTTAAGCAAGTCGTAGCGAATTTCGAAAGGGTTCTTATTAGTCATGTGTTTCTCCTATGTGTGAGTGTGATGTAAGCAACTGCTTACGGTTTATTTAGGGTCGCATTAAGGTTGGTAATCGACCTTTCAATGAGTTTCCGCTGAATTTCATCGGCGGAATCTCGTTTGAAATCTATGTTCGGATGCATCGCATTACACTGCAATTCGCCATCATCAGCATACAAAGTTCTACCGCATGTGTATACAGCCAATATCAACCGAAGTAGCTGGTTTTCATGCTCTAGATCAGTCATTGATATACTTCCAGTGAGTCACAGAGTCACGTTCCCATGCCTGCCCATCGTCATCTGGATCATCCCAATACCAATATGACTGATACGTGTCTTCAAACCCCGGATGGTCCCAGCGGCGTTCACCAATACGAATCTTACCATTGATCCTGATCAGAACGGGAAATTCATCCGGTGGCAAAGATTCTTCGCATGGAACCCAACGATTACCATCAGCAACCATCTCAAGCATCTCAATGATTTTCATGTAGTCTAGAACATTGCTCTGTGCCAATAACCAGAGTATCGACATGATAACTGGAGTAGCAATATGCATCTGAATACCAAAAAATGCATAAAAAATACTCAGAATAAGGTAAAGAACGGGAGCAATGAAGCCGCCATACTTAAGGAACATAATCTTGTATTTCATGTAATGCTCTTGAACATGTTGACCAACTTATCACCATATGCACCCAGAATCGTCAAGAAACAGAATGCGGTAATAAGACCAATGGCAATCCACCGGTTGGAATTGTCAGAACTCTTAAGCCCAATAGCAAATACTTCATTACCTAGTAGACGAAGACTGACTTCGTAAGAGTTCTTGACTTCGTTTTGTGGTTCACTCATTTTCTAAATCCTTCGTAATATTGCATGATCTGACTTTCAATAAGATCGTCCGGAAGATACACCATATACTCCACGGTGAATCTACCTGTCTGCCTGAGTTCCTTCATGAATTCACCCAAATCCTTACCGGTAAGGCCAGTCAATCGAGATACAATATCACCATTGAACTTTGATTTGGATTGTTTCTGTGCGGCCAACTTAGACACCACTGTATTGAATTCCGGCCACTTACCGAAGTAGTCTAACACTTGTGGTACCATCAGTTGTTTCGCTGGCATTTCAAGAACATTCCATCTACCTTGATTTTCATCAATGTACTTCAGAAACTCTTGATATGTCTTACGTTTCCTATCCCGAACTCGACCAACATGAGATACATTCTCAAGCTTGTATGCTTCTGGATTGAAGTATTTGCTTGCCGACACGTATTCAAAGATATCATTCAGTGTATCGAACCCAACATCAAATCGCGTGTGGTCCAAATCCATGAACTCCAGAGCAAGAGCATGGTTGGTTGTCAGCAAGATTTCAGCAAACTCATTGTCACCATCTCTGATGGGCAGCGTAAGCCCTCTATGGCCGTGTTTCATGCCAAATCTACGTGCGATCTTACCGATCAGATTGCCGATATCATTCCATGCATAGTAGTTCTTTGCATATTCATACTCAGCATGTGGAGAATGGATAAAGTCAATCTGAAACTCACGGAAGTCACATGAAATCACATTGGTGTTTCGGACAATCTGTTTAGGCGGTTCATTGTCAAAAATGACCTTGATATCATCCACATCAAGCGGTCTACCGCCATAAGTGGTGTACAGAATATCCATATCACCAAACGATTCCTTGGTTCGATACGCATCAATCACAGTCCAATCAATGAAGTATCCAAAACCAAACATGAGTCGATTGATTACCGCACACAATTCCTTGTATTCATCTGCCTGATACCTACGAGTTTTTGCTAGAGGAAGTGCATTCCCACCCATCACAATTTCCTTTAATTGTTAGTCTTTTTTGGTGAATTTGTATAGGCCATATATGGCACCGACTACTCCAATAGCAATCAGCGCGAAGATGCCATACAAAACATACTCAATTATTTCAACATTTCCGTGCATGGCTTACCTTTCAGTTTAAGTTGCCAGACCTGATACAGACCGTACAGGATAAGACTGATGGTCAGGGTTGGCAGACCGACAACGAAGACCATGAACAGATACACAAACCATTCGGGCATCAAAATTCATCTTCCGGTTTATTGGCCTTTTTCTCGACCTCAAGCTTCCACAGAAGTTGACGTTTTTCAACTTCCAAGATGACCCAGATTCCAGACACGATAATGAATGTGAGTGGGGAAACCTTGGTATCGGTGATGAATAGGAAAACAGCAATCGCAACGTTTGCCCATGCAAACCAGACACCATTGCGGTCACAGAAATCAGAGAAAGCAGCAATATAACGCATGATCAGTAGTAAATTTTGTTAAGAAAGTTGGAAACGACACGTAGAAGATTCTTGGGCAACATGTATGGCAGGGATTGTTTTTCTGCCCACACGTAACCGTCGATTTCGGGAATCTGCATATTGTGACGCTCAGAGAAGAACGTCGAATGGCACTCCATCTGATTGATGTTGTACACCGACGAATCAACTATGATATGAAACAGATGCAGATTCTTGGCGTCATTATACTGCATAACACCAAGGTCAGTCAACAAGTTTCGGTTGATGTTGATAGAAAATTCTTCATGGGCTTCACGCACAGCAGCATCGATGGGGGTTTCACCCGGTTCAATGCCGCCCTTGGGTATATCCCAATGCGTCTGAGTTGTTGCATGTCCAAGAAGGATTCGACCATCATGATCATTGATGATGATTCCGCACGAAAGAGCTTTCATTTCAAAATTACCCGATGAAAAGAGATTTTACCATGACCAAAGTTTTCACGAACTTCTACTTCCATCTGGATGTATTCGTTGCAGTCCGTCAGTTGATGAATGATCACATCATCACATGTCATTTTGGCTAGAATCCTGCGAACTTCATTCGACAAGACATACCTAAGCCAATCGGACTTCGGACTGAGAGTTCTTTGTTTTGTTGGCATAGTGGTCATATAGCATTGCAGCTAAGTCTATCACACATGTTCGATAAAGTAAAGTGCGTTCTTGTACAGTTTCTTTTGGAGTTGAAAACATACGTCCAGAGGCATATGAACGTTGTTCATCTTTAAGCAAAACACATACCCGAACTGTGTTGCATGTATACAACACTTCAAGTGTCTCTACTTGCCTAGCCAACATGAACACCAGTGTATCAGCATCTGAACTGTTATGCAATGGATTCCAGTTCAGAGGAATTTCTGTTGGACCGACAAAAAGTCTGGCCTTTTCTACATTGTTCATAATGACCTTAGTATATCACATTTTTCTGATTTTGGATAGCAGATTTTCGGTGTACTTTTCATCTATGAGAAGGAACACCAGATCGGAATAGTTTTCATACGCAAAGTCTCGAAACCATCCAGAAGTCAAGGAAGTGCAGATTTTGCGAAGGGCCGTACACAACAACTTTTGCATTTCCTGAGAGTCAATGGTTGCTTGTTTGTTGAACGGGAACACCCCACGCTCAAGGGCGATCACGGCAGATTCTTCAATGACGGCATGACATTTCCTCGCATGATCCATCTGAATAAACTTGGCATGATCGCAATACACATCATACCCATCCATCAGGAAAGACTTGTATGCTGGTGCAGACAAAACAGACACCAGTTCATGGAGCATGTCATGATCATAGATGTAGTTCACCCCATCATTCGAAAAGAAGTCATCCTTGGACTTCATCAGAGAAATTTTCTTCTGATTTTCGTAAGTTTCCTTTTCCCGCTTGCGCAAGATGGTCTGCAATTCTGTTGGCAGACTCGCGATATACGAATGAATGTCCGAATGCTTACCCACAAAGTATTTCAGATCATAGTACGTCTTCTCGAATGAAGGCGAATCTTTGAACCGATGTGACAGCTTAATTGTCGCCAACACTTCCTTGTATTGGAAGATGTTTTGCTCACAACTGTTCCAATACTTTAGAAGATCATTTGCGCTATTGTCATCCATAGCCAGTTCCAGATCGATGATCTTATACCGGCTTGGGTCTTTGGGGTGCATGACTACATGATTAGCAGATAGAAATGATGATTTGTAGTTCCCAGATTTCGTCACGGTCTTAAAATAGTCGAACGTGCATATAATGTCAAAGTCTGGTAGTGGCTTCCCTCTACATTCGGGAAACACATGGGACATACCATACGATCCAATAATCAGGTAGTCAACCATACATCAATAGAAAGAAGACACCCACTCACCGTCTTCAATAGAGAATGAGAAATCACCAACGATCACTTCGATATCATCCAGATCATGCTTTTTTGCAAGTTCTTGAATTTCGTTCAGTGATGCACGAATGATTTTTTGCAGTTCGGTAATGCGTTGCAGATCGTTCGACCGGTCCAGTTCGATCACTCGACGTTTTTCTTCTTCGCGGGTAGCACGAATTTGATCCAGCCGCTTCCGAAGGGCATCAAGATCAGAATCAGAGATTTGAGAAAGATCACCATCAATCTCAATGCTTGTTTGTTGGGTCATAATACAGTCCTTTATAGAATCAAAGTTAAATTTTACGGAAAAAGAATCCAAAGTATACATCAGGATTCTCCCCTTGTCAAGCAGTCTTTACAAAAACGTTGTTCGGTAGCGTCTGGCGATACTGAATCCAACCATCTAGATTGCCAGAGTGTAGGCTTCCAGCACGATCAACGTGAGTCACGCCTTCAGGCCATGTCGAAATGTCATATGGCTTGACATTCAGCGGAACAGGTGTGGCCTGATGTTCAGTCGGACTCATGTGAGGCTTACGACCGGAGAACAACTTACCAAAAATTTCCAGTGCCTTTTCCTTGGTGTCATTCAGCTTGCGATAGCTGATCTGTGCGCAACACGATGCCGAAATCTGTTTGGCTTCTTCCAACGTCAACACATTACCATTCGGGTCAGTAAAGATTTGTTCGATATCGTTGTACCCATTGTCTTTCAAGGTGAAGTCAACATACGGCAGATGCCAGTGGCCGGGTTGAAGCTGCACAGGCGTTGAATTTGCAAAGCATTCGTTGATGCAAGAACCCAGAACTTGAAACTCTGGTTGTGCTTCTTCATCATCGCGAAGCCACAGCATGTTGTCCCAATTGGTACCAGATACGACTGCCTTGGTAATGGTGAACGGCTCCAGAATTCGAGCGGCCCACTGTTTGTGTGGTTTGTAGAAGTCTAGAACAGTGGCAACAGAAATGACCTGATCCAGTGCTACTTTCCAAAGTGCCTTGACCGATTCCAGTTCAGTTCCCTCAAATTCTTCCTTAGACACCATACCGGGTTGGTTCTTACCAAAGTGAACGGGGATTGCAGGATTTTCCTTGACCAGAGCAATCGAGGTCTTCAGCGGAACAGCACGAGATGACTGTAGGTTCTTAGACAACGCACGGTGCGTATTGAACTCGGGGAGAATGAATCGGAAGAACTCCAATTCAAACGTTGTCATTCGCTTACCATTGCAGATTGAATCAGCGATGATCTTAGCACGAATACCATTCTTACCAACGGAAACAAATTGTTTTTTATCCATTCGATTCACTTTCATTAGGGGTTGGGGGATCGGAAATGATCTTAGTTTCACCATCGATAACAACGTTCCCTTGAACCTGCATAAACAGGTCAATCGAACCTTGGTACCAATATTGGGTGTCTTTTCCGAATTGTTGTTGAATACCGTTGTTTGCTACGGTAGAGTTTTCAGCAGCAACAGCAACCATCTGTACATGGTTCTGTTCCATCTTGATTTTGTATACAAAGATTTTCATATCATACATCCTTTAGATACCACATTATACCATAACAAAGTGATACTGTCAATAGGTGAAAGTTTTGGGTAAGTGATTTCCTCTGACTCTAACGCTAACCCATGCGTTGTAATAATTGGGTGACGGGACGGCATGATTGACAAAGATTTCGTATGTCTCCCAATAACTCATTTCTCCCAATGTCGTACACATTCTGAGAATCTTGCGGTCGAAATGGTCTACCCCATTTTTCTCAACATCTTGTTGCAGTTCGGTGTTTGAACCGTAATACTCTTTCCAATCCGAATCGATTTCGCTCTTGATCTTTTTCTTCTTTTTGGTTCCATTCTTTAATGTCACTGTCTTGATGGAAGTCTTGGTATTGTAGAATTTCTTCTTACCAATGTACTGTCTTCCATTGATCTTGTTGGTGATGCAGTAGATAAAGCCAACCGCCGATTCCGGGGGTGTGTCAATCTCTATGTCGTTGTGTTTCCATTTGTTGATATATGTCATAAACGTATTTATGACTAAATACTAAAAAGGATTCAAAACATGGCAAGCATAACAAACCTAATCGACTTCAAGAAATACTGTCTCAGAAACCTAGGTGCGCCTGTTGTCACCGTTGACATTACGGATGAACAGATGGAAGACCGATGGGGTGAAGCTCTGAAGAAATTCGGGGACTATCATTTCAACGGAACGGAACGGATGTACCTGAAACATCAAGTAACACAGACCGATGTTGACAATGGTTGGATTCCACTGCCAGATTACATCACTGGTGTTGTTCGTGTTCTACCATACACATCATCGAATGCAAACGTTCAGAACCCATTCAACATCCAGTATCAGCTTCGCCTGAATGATATCTGGGACATGGGTTCAACATCAGTTGTGTACTACGCCCACCTACGCCAATACATGACAATGTTGGATCAGCTTCTGAATGGGCAACCCATTTTCAGATTCAACAAATTCATGAATCGCGTCAGCATCGACACATCATGGGGTAGTATCCTTAAGGTCGGTGATTGGGTTATCGTTGAATGCTATCGCGCACTTGACCCAACAGAATTTACCAGAATTTTTGATGACACTTGGTTGCGCAAGTATACCACAGCACTGTTCAAACGTCAATGGGGAACCAACCTAAAGAAGTTTCAGGGTGTCCAATTGATCGGTGGTGCAGTCATTGATGGGAATGCTTTGTACGATGAAGCAATGCAGGAAATAGAACAACTCGACCAAGAACTACGAGATGTGTATGAAGAACCAGTAAACTTCTTCATGGGATAAGAAAAAGGGACCAATCGGTCCCTTTTGTTTTAGGTGCTTTCTAGAAGCTTGCGGAAGTATTCTTCATCGTCATCGTCACCAGAACTAACGTCCTTGCTGGATGCTTTTTCGACCTTTTCCACCTTCTCTACTTTTTCGACCTTTTCAGCTTTGGTCACTCGTTGTGCGGCCTGTTCGAGCAAACGTCTAGCGTCATCATCAGAACCGTCCGAATCTTCCCCAGAACCCATTCTAGAGGCTGCTGGAGCCACGCTGGAGCCGTTGATAACGGCATCAAACTCGCGCTTGAGTGCTTCATAGGTCTTGAATCGACTTGGATCAGTGAATTCACCCAGACGGTGGCATTGACCCAACAGGGATTCAAGTTGATCTTCGTCACCATCAAACAGACCCGAAACCGAGTCAAATTCCGAACTGTCATAGTTGGGGTATTTGTCCTTGATCTTGCAGCGCAGTTTGAAGTTCGCACCTTCCCACAAATCCCACACCAGAATAGATTCCTGATCCTCAAACTCAGGCTTGGATTTGCCGATGATCATGTCATGGATCGAAGAACCATAACGGAACAGGAAAACCTTACCTTCATTCTCTGGGTTAGCAGGGTCTTTGATGACAAGAATGTTGGAGATGTAGATTGTCTTACGCTTACGCTTCTTGGCAATCTCTTTGTTCGATTCCAGTTGGGTGCGGTACAGTTCCGAGTTCGCTTCCATCACCGGGTCAGGAAGACCGATGGTCGAAGGACTCTCATTGATGTACCACTTACCGCTCGGACCTTGGAATCCATAGCGAAAGGTCTTGACCCATGGCAATTCATCTGTGCCAACTGGCGGCAGAAAACGAATCACGGCAGAACCAGAACCAGATTTGTCTCGGGTCAAATTCCAAAAACGCTTGTCTTCTTGAGCAGACCCACCCTCAAGAGATTTTTCAACCTTCTCGAAAACGGCGGCACGATTCTTGCGTTGTTGTGATAGTAGTCCCATTTTGATTTCCTTATGAAATGTTGCTTAAAAAATTGTCGATACGGCTAACTTGCGATTCCGCTAAAACGCCTTGGGTGACAAACCTATTTGCTTTGTGCATTCGCACTCTGTATTTATCCGCTTCAAATCCAGCAATTTTGTCGATCACAGGAATCTTTCGATTCAACATGATCAGACTTTCATACTCGATTTTTCTAGAGAATAAATCTGAAATTACCTCAGTTGCGAGGTAACTATCTAAGTCGATACCTTTCTTCAATAGCTGAAGTTCGATAAAGCTTAAATCTCGTTCCAGACAGTATGTGATTGTCTGTTTGACTGTTAGCCAATGTTTGTAGTTGTCATCGGCATATGATTGGTCATATAGGAACTTGTCGTTCCCATACAAAAAGTTGGCAGCACACAGTTCGATCAGTTCTCTTTCATTGTTGACAAGTTTGGTCAACTGTGATATAAGAATCAAATCTTTACGATCAGCCACCTTGGACTGACCTTTGAATTTCCCCTTGGATTGGAAAACATCGAACGTGGTCAAGAAATGTAATCGGGTCGCAAGATACAACCGAAATGCTTTCTCATTCGTCATCTAGTCGATATGTGGTTTCTTTGGGCATGGCAAACTGCAACCTTGCCTGTTCCAAAATCTTCTGTTTAAGAACTGGTGTGATTAGCTTGGCAGCATCTTCATAGTCAACAAAATTTTCGTCACAGAACTCAAGGATCGTTTCGATGTATGTTTGTTCTGTTGAAGTCGCAACTTCTTCGATATGCAGGGAGAATTGCGAAGGTGTCTCAAAGATTTGGGCCATTTGTTATTTCGAATAGTGTAGAGCAGAAGAAGTAAGTGAACTTGTATGCCGCTTGGCATGTTTGATCAGAATTTCCTGCTATGTTGATGATAAGATGATCATTATACACTATGTTATCGATCATGTCAATACATTTTTTCAATGATGACTGGTAAGTCCAATCTTCGAAAGACACCGAAGGCGAATAGGTGACCACACAGAATGGTCGTTCTGGACGCTTCTTTAGATGGTTTATCGTGAGGCGAGTTCCCGGCGAATTGATGTTAGATGCAATAACAATCGTTGCATCGGCAGCATCTATGTTCTTCTTGGTTCGAGCAGCGTAACCAGCAGTCGTTTCGATCAGGTTGAACTCGTGTTCTAGGCTAGGTTGTGGACCAGCAGTAGTCATAAAACCTCTGGGCGCATACCCAGAGGTCTTGATTCCATGATCACGAGCAGCAAACAGACCACCTTGATCAGCACCTGTTTGCCCACCAGAGATTACAACATCAATGGAATTTCGCATATTCTTCTTTGGCGATCATTTCTTCCAGAATCATGTACGGAGACATGTCGGTCGTAACTTCAACACCCATGTTTTCAGCAAGAGTCTGCAACTGTTCAACCGTGCGAACATCGGTACCGTCGATCAGTTCAGATGCTTCTTGAGCCATACGCATTTTGCCGTTGACTGCCATCGTGTAGATAATTTGTCGAATGTCCATTTTGTTTCCTTACCAAGTTGAAGTTCTAAAGATTGTCAAGTAAAAATAGTATGCCGGAACGAAAGGTAGTAGCCACAGTCGATATCGATGGAGAAAGAATCCAGCAATACTTAGTGGGAACAGTACCAATCCTATCGCATATGCGGGGTCAATGTCAAGTCCTTTATGAAAAGAAAGCATGGGTTGCCAAGTAAGAAACACCATAACGAAGATGACCACCAGAGGCGTCGAATAACTATCTATAAGTGATAAAATTGTATGAACAATGGCACTGCGGTCCCCCGAAGGGGAACTGTATTCAAATGCCAACACGTAGATAAAGAGACTGAAGAATATGTATGCATAGTCAAAGTATCTTAACGAATCGAGTAATGCGTTTAAGTAATCCATGACCAAGAGTATAGCAAATCTTCAGGGACTTGTCAAGAGGTTTGTAAGATCGACATATCATTTACCTTCTTAATCTGAACGTGTCGGTCAAAAATCTCAGGAGCAACGTTTCTATGTGAAATGACGATTGTATGCACATCAGGATCAATCCCATCCAAAATATCCATAAACGTGTCCACAGATTCTGGGTCAAGACTCCTATCAAGGGTTTCATCAAAGATGATCAGATTGGTTGAAATCGAGTTCTTCATCATCGCAATCTTTCGCCAAGAGAACAAGATGGATAAATCGATTTTTGCCTTCTCACCCTCAGAGAATGAATTGTATGTGAATGTGTCCCTATTTCTAGACTTGATAGTCTCATTGAACATTTCATCCAACTCGAAGTTCACAAACATATCAAACAGATTCAGGTACTCATTGATGAACTGATTCATGATTGGAATGAAGTTCGCAATGATCCTAGACTTGATTCCGGTATCCTTGAGCATATTGACTGCCATCTGATGATACTCAAGATCAGTCTGAAGTGTACTCTTTTCTTCGGTCTTCTTCAAGACGTTTTCCAAGATTTCTTTGAGTTGTCGCTTGGCTTCATCGACAGACCCAACAAACGATTTCGAAGGAACGCTCAATGAAGTGACACGTTCAACAGAGTTGCTTATGTTGATCGCTGCGATTCTCTTTTGTGTCTCAATCTCACGGATATCAGCAAGAACAGATTCGACCGTATTCAGCTTAGATACCAGTGCATTGAGATAAGTTTCAATCTCGCCAAGTTTTGTTTCCTTGCCAGCAATCGCTGCCGTTTCCGATTCTATCACAGATTGTTTGAGTTCATCGGAAATATCTTGATTGCACTGAGGGCATACATCATTGTTCGAGAAGAAGTTCAGATGCTTCTTGGACCCATTGATGGCATGATTGTGAGCAGACATTGCTTCGAGAAGCTTGGTCTTCTTGGTTGTCAGTTGAGTGTAGTCCTTGGTCTTATCCTGTAGGGCATCAAGCTTTTCTTCCAACTCTTTGAGTCGTTCTTGATGTTCAAGAAGCTGCGCCCGGTGATGTTCCAATTGAGCTACCCGTTCAGATTCAGCTTTCTCAACATCTTCTTCAGCAATTTTGATGATCTTCTGTTGATTGGCAATCTGGTTCTTGCTCAGGTCAATGTCATATTCAACATTGGTGATACTGGACTTGATTGTAGTCGCTTCTTTCTTGGCGATATCCTGCATAGTTGAGAACACAGAGATAGACAAGATTTCTTCAATGATGGTGCGTCTGTCCTTGGCGTCCAATTGCATGAACTGGACATACCCGGCAGTACCAATGACCACGATCTGCTTGAAAGTCTTGTAGTTGAACCCCAAGATTGATTCCAGACATTCTTGGTATGAAAATGTATTCGAATCCTCTGGGATCAATACATCGTTCTTCCAAATCTCAAATACACTTGGTTTTTGACCACGGACAACTTTGTATCGATCAACCCCGATGCTAAACCAGATCGTCACCAGCAACTGTTTGTTGTTGATGGAATTGATCAACTGACCAAGTTTGATGGCTCGGTAAGGCTTATTGAACAGAACATAGCATAGAGTGTCAAGACCAAAACCAGACTTGCCTGAACCATTCTTGGCAGTCACAATCGTATTGCGGTGTGATGTGTAATCGAACTCGGTTTCAGCATTCCCATAGGACAGGAAGTTTTTGAATCGAATCTTCTCAAAGATAACCTTACTCACTGGCGAGAGCCTTTCTGTACAGATCGAGCAACAATGCCGACATTCTTGGTTTGTCTAGATCAATCTGGGAATTGTCCACGTATTCTTTCAACAATTGATCGGTTTGTAGTATGTCATGGACATATGTTTCTTGGGAAAGATGTTCAGAATACCGCTCAATGACCTTAACATCAAGCGGCTCCATAAGCTGAATAGCGTCAATGAGCGATGCAAGTTCCTTGGCTTCGATGCGCTCAGTAACGATCAACTGAATATACTTTCGGTACACTTCGTTCTTTGACGGAGCGAACCCATCATTATACCATATTTTGTTGTAGATGGTGTGTCTGTTAGGAACAAAAAGCATGTCACCATCGTCCATGACCCAGAAGCCCTTTTCGTCTTCATAGTCCATCCAAGTAATCTGATATGGTGTTCCCGTATACAACACGTTGTCTTTTCTGGACTTCATGTGGTAGTGTCCAGAGATGACCAGATCAAACTTTGAGTATTCCTTATGATCGAACTTGGTGGTCATCTGATGACCTTTGTTCATTTCAAAGCCGTTGAACTCAAAGTGTCCGACGCAATACTTTGCCTTGGACTTTCTCAGGGCAGTGTTGACTTCATCGATGTTTTCCTTACATATCCAAGGAACCATAAAGAACTTCTGTCCTTCAATGGTCACATCGGTTGGTGAATCGATGATGGTGATGATATCAGGATTCATCAACCGGTAGTCATGTAGAATGGCAGACACCGTGTTGATCTTGACCGATTCCCGATAGTAGATATCATGGTTACCGACAACGATGTACAGTTGAAGCTTACGTTTGGTAATTTCATTGAGAAACACATTGCGGAAGTAATCAATGACCTTGATATCCACGTTCTTTCGAACATCAAAGATATCGCCAACCTGAACAATCGTCTTGATTACGTTTTGGTCAATGTACTCAAAGAAGTCTTTGAAGAACAGTGCCATGTGTTCGTGATGATCATCATTGCCTTTTCTAAGACCAAAGTGTGTGTCCCCCAAGAAAACGATCTTATTGTTCTTCTGTGCCATCTTCAATCATATCCTCAATCACGCTGTTTTCTTTTCGCTTGGCTTTGATCTTGTTCCTCTTGTCTCGGTCTTTTCTTTCGAATTCTTCAACATCAAAGTAGGGGATAAAGTCATTCTGAATGTCATGTTCGTCCATGTCTTCATACTCGAACGGGTTGCCATGTTCATCAATCATGTTGTAGTATGACTTGGCCTTGGCGTATGCTTCCTTGTGTTCAAGGTCGATGACTTCAAGGAACGCATACCAACATAGCTGTGAAAAGTACCCAAAGGCGTTTCTGGTGATATCTGGGTTGAAGTTGTGAATCTTGGCACAGCATACTAAGATACCCTCTGACACCATTTCATCTCTATAGGAGTAGTTCATGAAGTTGGGTCTGTAGGAAATCTTGTTTGCCAGCAAGACAAACTGCTTGGCTATGGTGTCTGGGATCGGGGGTCGTTCAGTGCCCGCTTCGTCATGCTGGCGACACTGTTCTTTATACGCGACGATGGCATTGGTAAAGTCTGTGTTGGAGATGTAATCTGCCATACGTACCTTTCTTATAATTTATAACATGATGATAGTATACCATACTCAATAGTTTTTGTCAATCGTTGCGTGGCAGCAACACTAGGGTTATCCCCAATTGACAGGCAGGCAAAAAGTGCGGTACAATATTAGTGTTGGGTTTAAGGATAAGAGGGTTAACAGTTAACTATTGTACTCTGTTGTCAACTGAAACCAATCATTATAACATAGTTATTTTCTCTTGGCGATACCTATATCATACTCAGTTAAGATCATGAATTCGTATCCCTTGATCTTGCAGTATTTTTCAGCAGATTTCCATTTTGCTTCATTGACTGCATAAGTCATCGTTTCTTCCATCAGAGTCTTCTTTGACTTACCCTTACTTGGTTTGGGTGGAATCGTCTGTGCGTAAGGCTTTATTTCAATGACGTAAGTTTTCTTCGATCCATCTGGTTGCAAGAAAGTTGCAACAATATCGACAAAATATCGATGAATCTCATTGTCGATTGGTGATCGATATGGGATTACTGTTTCTTCTGATGACCAAGCAACACAAGTTTCTTTATTGTCAAGCCATAAAAAGACAATCTTTTCCCAGCCAGATCGATAGATAATCTTGGTGGGATCGCCAACATACTTGTGACCGTTCTTGGGTTTGAAAACACCTTGTCTGTAATTTCTTGCCATATGTGCATAAATACTAATAGACTATTTATGGACTCCATATGGCACAGAGATACGAACAACAGAACGCAAAAGATTCAGCAGCTAGAGGCAATCAGAACATCTACAAACCGCCACAACCAGAACTCAATCCTAAGAACATCAAGGATTTGAGATATCCGTTGGCCCCTCAAGATGCTTCGTCACTCGCTGAATTCGAAAGAACGAATCGACATTACGTTAAGTTCTATATCAACATCAGCGAAGAATCCTCTATTGTTCGCGGTGCGCCGTCGAATGGTGCAATCGATATGGGATATATTGATCAAAGTGATCAAAACAGAGCCAATAGAGGTCTTAGTTCGTTGGCTAATATCAAAAACATTGATAACACAACTGCTGTCGGTATAGGTGCTGCCGCTGGCGCACTTGCTGGTTCTCGTATGAATGCTGGTAAGAAAGTAACACAATTCTTGGGTAAAGGTGCCGCTGTGGCCGGGGCTGTTGCGGGTGCCGTCGCTGGTGGTGTTGCTGGTGTTGCTCTGAAAGAGATTGGTGAAGTTGCTGTTGAAGAATTGGGTCTTACAAACCGTCTAAAGCGTCTAGGACACACGATTTCTCTGTACACCCCTGCTGGTATTGGTTCGTCATATGAATTCGGTTGGGAAGCTACTGATGCCCATCTGACCAACCTTGCGCAGCAAGACACTCTGGAATCGATCAAAAAGGCCAGAGATACATTCTTTGACCGCAAGGGTGGTTTAGCTGCCGCTGCACGTATCGTTGCTGTTGGTGGAAATACGGATGTTAATCTGCTATCCAGAACAGCATTGAACCCTCGAAAAGACATGTTGTTCAAGGGTGTTGGTAATAGATCATTCACATTTGATTATCAGTTTGCTCCAAGAAATCCTGAAGAAGCCAAAGAAGTTGACCATATTATCTATATGTTCAAATACTTCTCTCACCCAGAAATCATTGAGGGATACGGACAATATCTGTTCTCATATCCTGCTGAATTTGATATCGACTATTTCATGATTGAACCAAATGGCAATCACAAGATTAACCCATACCTCAATAGAATTTCATCATGTGTTCTTGATAGAGTAAGTATTGCATATGCATCGAACGGATCATATCAGTCTCTATTGCAAGGTGAACCATTGATCATCAATATGTCACTTAAGTTTACAGAAATCGAGATTCTACATAGAGGTAGAATTGAGAAAGGATTCTAATTATGTTTTTGGACTCAATGCCCCTTACCACATTCACTGTCAACAATGATGAAAGTATTGTTGTTAGGGATTTCATTCGAGCTATTCGAATTGATCCGGGTCTTAAGAATAACCCATTCAATTTCACGGTGTATTCTGCCAAGGACAATGAGACTCCAGAAATCATCTCTCATATGTTCTATCAGACAACAATGTATCATTGGATCATTATGCTGTTTAATGAAAAGTTTGATCCACTCAATGATTTCCCTAAATCAGATGAACTCATTAGAAAACAGACGGTGAATCAATTTGGCAGTCTAAATGCAGTTCATCATTATGAGAATGATTCTGGTGAATGGGTTGATGAATTCACTATTGAAGCAGAAAGAATCCCTGTCACCAATTATGAATACATGACCAAATTGAATGAAGATAAGCGACCAGTTAAGATACTGAGAAAAGAACTGGTATCTGAATTTGTCCAGTTGTACAAAGGGGCAATGTTGAATGGCTGAAGCAAAAATTGATGGTAAGTATGGTTACACTGGTGACTATACAATCAACTACCTAGATTTACGTAGTTTTGGATTTGCTGATTATGTCGATATCACCGGCATGTTTGCATCTATCGAAATCACGGAATCTATCTATTCTCCATTCATGACCATCAAGGTTACATTGATTGACGGTAACGGTCTGATGGATATCACTGCTATGACGGGTGAAGAAGTCATTGTAGCCGACATTCGTGCTGTAGATCAGGTTGTTGGTTTCAAGAATCATACATTCTTTGTATACAAGATCGCTGATAGAGGATACATCTCAGATCGTGGCGTTGTGTACGACATATACGGTGTTTCTATTGAAGCACTGAATGATATCAATACTAAAATCTCTAAGTCCTACACTGGACAACCTTCTGAGATTGCCAAGAGCATAATGACTGACTACATTAAGTCAGACAAGAGTTTCTTTGTTGAAGATACCAAGAACAAGGTTCAATACATTTCCAATTACTGGAATCCAATCAAGAACATGAAGTTTCTTTGTGATCGCTCGATTTCACGCGAAACAAACTCACCGGCATACATGTTCTTCGAAACTCAGAAAAGTTTTCTGTTTACCTCTTTGGGTAGATTGGTTTCTCAACCGTCAACGATGGATTACTACTACTCGAACAACTTGAAGATGCGTGGTGATGAAGTTGACAAACTGAAGATTGTTGAGAACTTCTATGTTGACGAAGCATACGACTATATGAAACGAGTCAGTAGTGGTGCCCTTGGTTCTAGAACGCTACTGATTGATCCAATGGATAAGTCATATAAGTACACATATCATGACTTTTATGATTCATTCGCAAAGAACGCTAGACTCAATAATCGATTGATGATTAGTAAAGAATCACCAAGATCGGTGCATACTCATTTTCAACAACGCATAACACCGAATGCGGCTTATGCAAACATGCCCAATGACAATTCGTCAAGTTGGTTTGCTGAAAAGAGTACACAATACGCCAGCATTGAATTGCAGACAGCACAGATTGATGTTCCCGGCAACTTTGGTATTCTTGCTGGTAATGTGATTGACTTTTACATATACGCCAATAGAAACATAGGACAATCTGACAACTTGTTCGATGCATTGGATAGAAATTTTTCAGGTAGATATCTGGTTACTTCTGTAAAGCATATTTTTGACAAGGAACGTCATTCAATGTCATTGCAGATCAATAAGGATTCTCTATTTGTCGCTGACAAGGAAACAACTAAATGATAACTTTTTCGGATTACAGAAATGATACACCCACCGTATACTTTTCGGTTGGCAAGTATCTCAATGAAGAACTAGGCGTCGAAACTCAGCACTTTTTGGGTGATCCAAAGAATGCCCCACCAACAAAAGCAATTCTTCCCGGCATATACAATGATGATACCAGCGAAGAAGGGTATGTACATTATCGAAATGATGGTACCAAACTACATCTGAAGAACATTGATTCTGCGGAAATGTTTGCAGCAACACTAAAAAGAAGTCACGATAAGAAGTTGCAGGCACTCAATAAGACATTGGAATCACATTACCACGAAGCATCCGTTCATCCAATATATTCAAAGCATATTGAGAAATACACCAATGAAGCTGGGATCAACGATACGTTATTAAATGGCGATGATCTTTCTGAAGAAGACGCCCATCATATCAAACATCTGGATCAGGCACTGACTCACACCAAGACACCCGATGATATGGTGCTATACAGCGGGACAAGCCTGAGTCATGCCAAAGAGCTAAGACGCAAGGACGTTGTTCATCACCCGTCATACGTGTCTACTTCTCTCACGGTAAATAAAGCAATGGACTTTGCTTCTAGGAAGAATGGCGACCTTGTTGAGTTGCATGTTCCTAAAGATCATCCGGGTATGTACATTGATCATATTTCGGATTACTCGGAAAGAGAGTTTCTATTGCCTAGAGATTTGAAGTTTCGAATCCACAGAGACAAAGAAAAAGTTCTAATTACACCCTCAAGAACGTTTACCGTTCACTATGCAACGATTGAGAAATAATGGAATTATATCAAGGTATTGTTGAAGATGTACATGACCCACTGAAAAGTAGTCGTGTCAGAGTTCGTGTGTTTGGTCTACATACCGACGATAAGTCGCTGATTCCAACAGATGCATTGCCATGGGCACAGGTAATAAAGACAACCGATTCAGCTTCTGTTTCTGGCATCGGAAACTCTGCTATGGGTCTGGTGGCTGGCGCTTGGGTGATTCTATACTTCTTGGATGACGATAAACAGTACCCAATCGTGCTAGGATCGCTTCACGGCGTTCCAATCGACCCGATCAATGATACGGCAGTCAATGAAGAAACAACGTCTTCTGGGACCGCTGCTACACCCGTAACGACCACTGATGGAACTGTTCTGACAACATCGGATGGTACACCCGTTACTACCGGTGAACCTGTTACGGACATTAAGGCCAAACGTGCCAGCGACTATACTTCGGTGTCAAAGAAGTGTATCGATATCATCAAAACATCTGAGGGGTATCGAGACAAGGCGTATCAAGATTCTGTCGGTATATGGACAATCGGGTATGGTACAACTTACTATCCTGATGGAAGTAAGGTCAAGGCTGGTGATACAACAAACGTAGCACAGGCAGAAATGTACCTGATGGATGCGGTGAACAAGAAGTTCTTACCCAACGTCCAAAAGAATGTGTCCGTTCCAGTGACTCAAGAGATGGTAGATGCTCTTGTGTCATTGACATACAACCTTGGGTCTTTGTCCAAGGGTTCGATGATCATCACCGATCTGAATTCAAGCAAATATGAAGTTGCTGCCGCTAGATTTCTTGAATACAACAAAGCTACGATCAATGGTGAAAAGGTCGTTCTGCGTGGTCTGACAACCAGACGCGAAAAAGAAAAAGACCTGTTTTTGTCTGGTGGTTTCCCATCTGCTGTTGGCGGTATGGAGCCAGCACCGGAAGTTCCGCTTGTCAAGGAACAGACGCCAACGAACAACCCAGACACAGCCCCACCATCACCGAATGAAGTTCTAAGCGAACGTGGATTCTCTGATCCAAAGGGAAAGTATCCTCTGTATCGCAATGAGCCGGATACGCATAGGCTTTCTCGTAACGAAAAGATCATCGATACTATTGTCTACAAGAAAGAAATCGGTCGGATCAAAAACGTTCCTATTGCTGGATCAGAAGAAACTTGGAATCAATCCCCCATTCCTTACAATACACAGTATCCGATGAACAGAGTTTTCTGTTCTGAATCTGGACACCTGTTGGAGTTTGACGATACTCAAAATTCTAGACGCATTCAGCTATATCATGCATCAGGGACTTTCACCGAGATTGATGATAACGGGACACAGGTAAATCGAATCTTCGGTGATGGGTATTCCATCTTGGAGAGAAACGGTTATGTGTACATCAAGGGGGCACTGAATGTCACCGTTGAAGGCGCACACAATCTCAAGGTTGAAGGTGTTGCAAACATTGATATCGATGGTGCCACAAACATCAACGTGTTCAACGATGCTACGCTGAAAGTTTCCGGCGATCTGAAGACTTCTGTTGGCGGTGATTACTTTGTCAAGGTTGGCGGGAAATTCGCGGTTGATGCCAAGAGAATCGATCTGAACTCTGGTGTTGCTTCTGATCTTGATTCACCGGAAGATGTTAGAGAACCAAACGTTGCTGAAATGTCTGAACTTACGGTGGTCACTAGATCAACTGAAGGTTCTATGCAATATGAGACACCGGAAGAAGGTGATGCATCCACATACACGCAGGGAAGAATTGATCGCGGTGAAGTATCTAAGGATGACATTGTAGAGAGTGCGCCTAAAGAGTCCGAAACAGTCACAGAGACACCACCCAATACGCCAGTTGTTGGTGATTGCGGCGAGATTCATACAATGACTGAGTTCCCGTCGAACTACAAGTTGTCTACGTATTTTACTATCGGGTCATTTAACAAGAATGGTGCTAGACCGATCATTCCACAGATGGGTCTTAAGGCAGATGACATTGCATGCAACCTCAAGATGCTGGCAATCAATGCTCTGGATGTTGTTAAGAATCTGTATCCAAACATGATCATTTCATCTGGATTCAGAAGACCGGGCGATGCGGCAAATTCGTCAAAGACTTCTAAGCACTACACTGGCGAAGCGGTTGACATTCAGTTGCCGGGATTCAGTAGACAACAGTACCTAGAAGCAATCAAGAACATTGCTGCGGCGATTAAATATGATCAGTTGATCCTTGAATATCAGGGCCCATCAACCACATGGATTCATATTGGATACTCGAAGAACCTGAGTAGAGGCCAGTTGTTTACGATGAATAACCACAAAAAGATTTCCGATTTCGGAGAGTTAGTTTTAGTTTAAGGGATGAAGAATGTATCAAGTATTTGAACTGCCTCACGATTTCTTGGATCGTGATTACACAGAACAAGAAAAGGCTGGGTTTGATCAGAAGATTTGGGAAGCCATTCATGGGCCAGAAACCCAACTACACGAAGAATTGACCGACAAACAAAAACGTAAGGTCGATTCATGGGATACTTGGCAAGATGCTGCTGTCAAGAAAGCGCATGAATCTGTGTTTGGTAAAGGGATTGATCGAATCATTGTCCCATATTCTGACAGTGATGAAGACAAAATCACCACACATAACTACCACCTTCTGAGTCTTCACAATCGCGTACAAGGTGCGGCAAACCATGCAACTGTTTTGCGTTCCTTGGCATCTGCTGGTTACCATACCGATGACTACGTTTCTGGTCTGGCATACCATAAGGATAAGCCTGAACGCAAGATGAAGATACGAAAGGCAATGAGTATTGCTGGTATCGACAATGATCCCGCACATGGACACAGAACGGCACCGTCAACAGATGCCAATGGTGTGTTTACTGCCGGTAGAACATTGACTCTGGGTGAAGTGTACGACTCAGACCCCATTCGTGCAGCAAGCAAGGCACAGAAACAGATTGTGTTTACCAGAAATAAATACGATGTTGCTGGCATGTCAACCAATCGCGGTTGGTCATCATGTATGGACATGGTTGATGGTTGTAACAAACGTTATCTCCCCAAAGACATTGAACATGGTACTGTTACCGCCTATCTGACACATAAGGGTGATGATGGTGTATCCAAACCAATCGGTCGAATCAATCTAAAGCGTTTTGATGGCGCAAATTCGCATACCATTTTCCGTGCAGAGAAAAGTTCATATGGCACTGTTCCCAAAGGGTTCAGAAAAGCAGTGAATGAGTGGGCAGAGAAAAACTATGAGAGCAAGCCGGGAGTGTATTCCAAGCATGCGTCCCTGTACAATGACGATGGCAAATCCATATTGTTTGAAAAGATCGATCAAATCTCTGGCTCTGACATAGGCAAGGCTGCTGAAACTGCCGCACATAAGATCATTCGATCAGCACATGACTATGACGGCGACAAGATGGTGATGGATTATCATGACGCTGCCGATGAAGTCAAGAACAATGCATACACTGCTGCCCATTCGATCATGGAACATCTTGATCATAAGCAGTTTGCCAAAGAAGTGATTCATCATGTGGCTGATCATTCGATTGACCACGATGGTGATAATCAGGAAGTTGAGACAACCAAGTTCAGCAATGAAGACCCAAGCGAACTCCATGGGTCAGATGTTATGCATCATTGGGGTA
>JACCDG010105239.1_pt1 | contig 35961 bp, 31 predicted proteins | sample 7442471 | NCBI WGS metagenome assembly JACCDG01 (sample SAMN15323444, study PRJNA562643) | freshwater metagenome | isolation source: river surface water | place: USA:Blue River Watershed | collected 2017-08-17 | reverse complement strand
CACATGCTCAGGGCGGGGCTGCGGCACTACTTTTTCGAATGGAATTTTTTATGCACTTCTCGAAGCTGGCTGTCGGTGACGTGGGTGTACACCTGCGTGGTGGCGATGTTGGCGTGGCCGAGCATGATCTGCACGCTTCTTATGTCGGCTCCGTTTGAAAGAAGATCAGTTGCAAAACTGTGGCGAAGAACGTGCGGTGTTACCTTTTTTGAGATGCCGGCTTTTGTCGCATAGGTGCGAACGATACGTTCGATCGAACGCGGAGTGAGGCGCATACCGTTCTCACCTTTTCTGTTCGACATCTGCACAAACATCGGTTCTTCCATATCTACGCGCTTTGAAAGATACGCCCTTAGTGCTTTCTTCGCATCTTCTGAAAGAAACACAACACGAACCTTGTCTCCTTTTCCGCGAATAGAAAATTCTTCACGCGAAAGATCAAGGTCTCGGTTGAGTGAGCAGAGTTCAGAAAGACGAAGGCCTGTCGAAAAGAAAAGTTCAAGAAGCGCCGTATCACGAAGAACACGAAGCTCATCTTCCTTGCTCTTACTTTTTTCTCCTGTCGGCGCTTTCAACAGACGACCAAGTTCTGTTGTTGAAATAAGGTCGATCTCTCGTGCGCCGACTTTTGCGAGTTCGATGCGTTCAGGTGAGAGTGCTGTGACACCGCGCTTCATCATGTACTTCAAAAATCGTCGAAGCGCGATGAGGTGGTAGTTCTGTGTATTTTTTTTCATTGTGCCCCGCGCTTGGCCTTTGATATGCACGCCAGAAGACCGGTTGAGATGAAGACGAAATTCGCGGATGGAATCGTCGGAAATATCGGAAGGGGATGCGGCTTTCGTGAATGTGAAGAACCGTGTGAGATAGCGCTCGTAATTTCCGACAGTTTTCAAACTCGCGCCGCGTTCTATTTCCATATATTCAAGAAATTCACGAAGAAGTCGCTCGTTTTCTGTTCGCACCTTTGGTTTTTCTTCGGTTTCCATTTCGTATAGTGTCGCACAATATGAGAATTATGGAAAATAGGGAGGGATGGGAAGCGAAAAAGGCCTCTCCTGGAAGCCCTTGCATTTATATGGCTTTTGTAGTAGAATACTTTCATGCTTAAAACAGCAAAGAAAGCAAAAGTCATAAAGAAAATCCAGACTCACGAGAAAGATACTGGTTCTCCGGAGGTGCAGGTAGCGGTTCTCTCGGCTCAAATCGACGAGCTCGCAACACACTTAAAGAAGCACAAAAAGGACAATCACTCTCGTCGCGGACTCATCAAGATGGTTGCGGATCGCCGAACCCATCTCCGCTACCTCGAGAAAAAGGACAAGTCACGCTTCGACAAACTCCGCAAGGAACTCAAGCTCGACTAATGACACAGACGCTTCCGGAAAGGGAGCGTTTTGTGTTTCTGTGTGTTTTAACGTAATTGTTTTACAATACGTACGTCGTACGATTCAAAACATTTTTTAAAAGTAGTTTTTTATTTTTATATGATTATCAAACATAAAAATCAGCGTGTCGGCGTTTTTATCGACACGCAAAATCTCTATCACAGCGCGAAGAACATTCATCGTGCGCGTGTGAATTTCGGTGCTATTTTGAAGGACGCCGTCGATGGTCGCCAGCTTATTCGTGCAATAGCCTATGCTATTACCACAGAAGCAGGGGACGAAAGCAACTTCCTCGACTCACTTGAAAAAGTGGGTATTGAGACAAAGGTAAAAGATTTGCAAATATTTTCAGGAGGTGCAAAGAAAGCCGACTGGGATGTGGGTCTTGCTGTCGACGCTATTACACTCGCACCAAAACTCGATGCGGTGGTTATCATTTCTGGCGACGGTGATTTTGTCCCGCTCGTAGAGTATCTCCAGCGCAATCAGGGAATCCAGGTGGAAGTGGTGTCGTTTGGGAAATCAACGTCCTCAAACCTTATCGAAGCCGCTGATGGTTTCTTCGATCTCTCACTCTCTGCGAAGAAATATTTGATGCCGATCAGGTAAGAAAAAAAGCCCTCGCGAAAGCGGGGCTTTTTATATTCATTTTATTTAAATTCATTTTCTCCAAACACTTCTTCGTCGTCGTAAATGGGTGTATACACTCCTTCTTTTATTTGAAGTGAGTAGAGAAAACCTGTTTCAGAAATGAATCGGTGATTCTTTACTCCTGAATTGTTTTTGACGGCAACAGTTTTTCCGCCGACAACTTTCTTTTCAGTTATATCATTTCCAAGAAAGTTACTTTTGTTTACTTCGGTTACCAGAGATTCAATAATAGAAATTGATCCATCGTCATTTTTGTAGGTTAGTACCATGATTTTTCCAACATCATTCCGCATTTCACTTTTTACCTGGTTGATAAACTCAGCGTATTCCGTAATGTTGTTTCCCAAGGTGATTGGTTTCCCCGTCCAGTCAGGAAGAACAGGAATTTCAGCAAGCGGGTTGTCCCAACGAATGACTTTTTTTAGAAGTGGAGGGTCGTATGTTGTATCAACATATGTTGCTTCAAATCCATTTGGGAAGATTTTCTTGATCGTATAATCATGAGTTGATACTCTGGCTACAGTTTCTTCCGTAAGTCTGAGCAAGGTAATTCTCAGCGGTTGACCTTCTATTAGTGAATTCTTAATACACTCTCGATGTTGAATGTAGTTTTCCGAAAAATGTACAAGGTCTCGCCTTGTGTTTTGGTCGTATTGACCAAAGATAATAGGTTCCATTTCTTTTGTTTTTAATGTTCTTATTGGGAACTATACACCTATGAGTGAAAAAGAAAAGCCGCGGGGAGTGCGCGGCTTTTACGGTAGTGTGTGCCTATGTCATGCCTACAAATTCCCAGTTTCTTGAGTTCCGAGACTTTTTGTCTGCGAATATAATAATTGTCTGAAAGTAGGGCGGTTTTGGCCGCTGTTTCAATGCTGGTTTTACGCAGGAAGGGGCATAGAATACTACATACTCTTTGCATGAGGAAAGAATTGTACCAGGTACTGTGTGCATGAGTGGTTTCTTCCCACCGTTTTTTTCTATGAAAACAAGTTTTGTTTTGTATGGGGGGTCTTGTTCCAAGAGTGCTGCATACTCAGCTTCGTAGGTTGATTCCATTTTGACTATATATAAGGTGTTTTTTTCAACACTACCGTGCGTGTGTCAATTTGTAAAGCCTTCTTTCCAAACCTTCCCAAACGCTGTACAGTTAGGAAGTTATCAATAATACAAGAGCCTCCGGACAGGTAGTAGTGTACGCCACGTACAATACTAAAGTCTGGAGACTCTCTATATATAGAACATATGCAAAAGCGTGAGTATTCTATCGAGATCGGCGGCAAAACAATGACCGCAACATTTTCAGATTTAGTAGATCAGGCTGGTGGGGCAGTGATGCTCTCGTGCGAGAACACTACGGTGCTCGCTACCGCGTGTATGTCGAAAGACGCACAAGGGAACCAGGGCTGGTTCAACCTCACGGTCGAATACCAAGAACGTTTCTATGCAGCTGGTGTTATTCTCGGTGGTCAGTACAACAAACGCGAAGGTCGTCCATCGGATGAAGCTATCCTTTCAGCGCGCATCATCGACCGAACGATCCGTCCACTTTTCTCGCAGCATATCAAAAATGCAGTCCAGGTCGTGGTAACCGTGCTTTCTGTGGGTGACGCCGATCCGGGCGTGCTTGGTATCAACGCGGCATCGCTTGCGCTCGCCGCTTCACCTATCCCATGGATGGGTCCTGTTGGTGCGGTGCTTGTATCGCAACCAAAAGATGTGGCTGATATCACCATCGGCCAGTACATTCCCAACACTGGCGAAACTCCGTATCAGCTCGACCTCACTGTCTGCGGACGCGAAGGAAAAGTGATGATGATCGAAGCGCTTGCGTATGAATACACAGAAGAGGTGCTTGGTGGTGCGATCGACCGCGCGATGGAGGAAATTTCAAAAATTGAAAAGTGGCAGAAAGAAATTGTTTCAAAAGAAGGAAAAGAAAAGTTGAATATGCCGAAGCCGGAAACTCCGGAGAGTGTGAAGCAACTTTTTGAAACAGCAATCGGAGATAGCGAAACATTTGTATCAAAAGTATTTGTTGAAAAAACAAAAGCAGGAATTGCAGCGCTTGAAGAAGCATGGGATGCTGCTATCAGTACAAGTACGCTTACCGATGAAGAAAAAAGTCTTGCAAAAGATTATCTTCACCACCGTATCGACGAAGCGGTTCACATTGGTGCAACGCGTGATGGAAAGCGAGTGGATGGACGCGCAATGGATGAAGTACGCGATTTGTTTGCGCAAGCCGGTGGTTTTTCTCCTGTCGTGCACGGCACGGGAATTTTCTATCGTGGACAAACGCACGTGATGAGTTTTCTCACACTCGGCGGTCCTGACGCTGCGCAAGAAATCGAAGGTATGGAAGTGCGAGGCACGAAACGTTTTTCCCATCACTATAATTTCCCTCCATACTCGGTGGGTGAGACGGGACGTTTCGGCGGAATCAATCGCCGAGAAATGGGTCACGGATTTCTTGCTGAAAAAGCGCTCATTCCTATCATTCCTTCGAAACAAGATTTCCCGTACACGATTCGTGTCGTATCTGAATGTATGGCGTCGAATGGTTCAACATCGCAAGCATCGATTTGCGCATCAACGCTCGCGCTCATGGATGGTGGTGTCCCTATCATTCGTCCTGCTGCAGGAATTGCGATGGGTGTCATGACGGATTCGAATGATGAAAATAATTACAAAATTCTCACCGACATTCAAGGACCAGAAGATCATCATGGTGATATGGACTTTAAAGTTGCAGGTACAGAAAAAGGTGTGACGGCACTTCAGCTTGATATTAAAGTGGATGGTGTGTCGCCAAAGATTTTGAAAGATGCGCTCGTGGCTGCGAAAAAAGCTCGCCTTGAAATTCTTGCGACTATCACTTCAGCAATCGCTGCACCACGCGCTGATATTTCACCAAGTGCCCCGAAGATTTTGATGCTCACGATCAAAGTCGACCAGATTGGTCTTGTGATCGGTGGTGGAGGAAAGACGGTGAAAGCGATCCGTGAACAGACGGGTGCTGAGATCACTATCGAAGATGATGGTACGGTGTATGTGACCGGCAAGAACGGCGCTGCTGAAAAAGCGATGGCTATCATTCAGGATCTCACACGTGAATTCAAGGAAGGTGAAATGCTTGAAGGTGAGGTGGTGAAGATTCTTGAAATTGGCGCGATCGTGAAATTGAACGAACACACAGATGGCCTCGTACACATTTCAGAACTTGCTCCGTGGCGTGTCATGCGTGTGACTGATCTTGTGAAAGAAGGAATGCGTGTGCCGGTGAAAGTGGTGGCGGTAGACAACGAACGTGGCCGTATCTCGCTTTCGATCAAAGCGGCAAACCCAGATTTCTTCCCAAAACCAGTGGCTCCTGCTGCGCCAACGCAGACACCTCCGCTTGTAAACGGCTAGTTTCACAGGTTCTAAAGAAATAATAAAGAAAAAGTCAAAAAGTCCTGAAGAGGGCTTTTTGATTGTGTTACACGGAAAAGTAAAAACGCCCCGCACACAGAATGTCTTTTCAAAAGGTTTTGAAACGCAAGCGCCCTCACGCGCCATGCGGCGCTGCGGGTTCGAGTCAAAACCTTTTGAAAAGACATTCTGTGTGCGGGGCTCGAGCCTCCGCCTGATACTGCTATTTGAACGACGAGGTGCAGCTGCATAGTGCGACGCCCATACACTCTGGATCAGCTCTCGTTCACATGGCAGTAGCAGACGGAGGCGGATGTTACTGCATACATGTTACACGCCATTGTTTCACTACCTCTTCGTGTGGCAATTAGTGTATTATTGAAGCAATGGAAAATGATCAGACCACTAATGCACTTCGAGAGACACCACTGCCGGATGCTCCTTCGCCAGCAGTCCCTGGAAAGACTGTCCGCACCTACGCAAGTGATGTTGCTGAAGCAATGAAGGCCGGGCAAGGTTCGATGGTGAAGATTGCGCTTGCCGAAGAAGATCGCAGACGTGAAGGTGGAACACCGGCTGATGCAAAAACATCGCGCACGTTCATGATCGTGAGTCTCATACTCATCGCACTTGGGATAGCCATTGTCGTATTCATTTTCATTTCCGCACGAAAGAAACCCGTGAGTGTTGTTGTCGATGCTCCACCTCCTGTGATTGTGACACTCGATGCATCGCGTAGTGTTGATATCACAGGTATGACTCGAGGAAGTATTAAGTCGCGTGTTGCCGATGCTCTTTCTGGTGCTGAGGTTCGACTTGGTTCTATCGAAGGAATTACGCTCGTCGAGCAGTCGGGAGGTTTGTATACTGAAGTTTCGGCTGATCTTTTCTTCACACGAATCGAAAGTGCGATACCGAGCGCACTTCGTCGGACACTCGGAAAGCAGATCGTGTTTGGTGTTCATGCACTTGAGGGGAATGGTCCTTTCATTCTTCTTACCACCGACTCATACGCGACAGCATTTGATGCGATGCTCGACTATGAGCGCACAATGTTTGATGAACTCTATGATGTGTTTGGAATTGATGCGACAGTAAATAGGTATCTTTTTACTTCCAACTTTCAAGACAAGGTCATTAAAAACCAGGATACCCGTGCGCTTATCTCGAGTGAAGGGAAGCCAGTGTTTTTCTACAGTTTTCTTGGAGAGAATAAAGGTGTGATCATCATTGCGACGAAAGATTCGACGATAGAAGAAGTAGTCCGTCGGCTTCGTGGAAGCGCGGCTCTTTCGGGGAATTAGGACGAACTGCGGATTCGTTATTCGTAAGGTCTGAAACAGGTGGTGCGGACTTGCGGGGCTGACGCTTCTCCTTTTATTTCTGTGTTACAATAAAAAGCAATGAACGCGTTTTCTGCTGGTCGCTATATCGTTTCAGTGTTCGTCTTCGCCGCGATTTTTTTCTGCGCATATTCTCCTGTCCCTGCCGCAGCTCAGGCTCGTCGTTTTGACGAAAGCGACATCACCCTCAAAGTCTCTCCTGAAAATCCCGGTGCGTTCCAGACCGTTACTTTTTCAGTAAGCAGTTTTTTGTTCAATGCCAACAGTCAGAACATTTCATGGAGTGTTGATGGAAAAACAGTTCGAAGTGGCATCGGAGCGACGAGTTTTTCTGTTGAGACAAAAGCCATCGGTTCTACCACAACAGTGACGATGGTTCTTGATATCGACGGTGAAAGCATCCGAAAGACCGTGACACTTCGCCCCGCCGAGATCGACCTTCTGTGGGAGTCGGCCAATGGATACGTGCCTCCGTTCTACCGAGGTCGCGCACTTCCAACAAAAGAATCATCTGTGCGTGTTGTTGCTATTCCTTCGGTGAAAGTAGGAACAGTACCTCTCAAATCTTCAGACTTCACCTATAGTTGGAAGCGCGCTGGCGGTATTGTGAATGCTGCATCAGGGTACAGTAAGAATAGTTTTGTATTTCAAAAAGATTTCCTCAACCCAGCAGAGGCACTTTCAGTCACGATCACTGGTGTGGGGAATACTTATACTGCGACCAAAGATATCTCGATTCCTTCATTTGATCCTCAAATCCTTCTTTACGAACGACACCCACTGCTTGGTATTCAGTATGAAAAAGAACTTGGCCCTTCTCTCACACTTCCTGTTGGTGAAAAGACAATCATCGCTGAGCCATACTTCATGAGTGCTATTGGTCCGACGAGTAGTTATTTAAATTACGTGTGGAAGATCAATGGTGCCGCTATTTCAACACCAAGCAAAAAGAATCAACTAACACTTCGAGGAAGCGGACAGGAGGGTGCTTCACGCGTCTCTCTTGATGTTGAAAATATTACCAAGCTTTTTGAAGAAGCATCACGCTTCCTCTCGATAACACTCACCAACTAATATGAAGAACCTTCTTTTTGCTCTCATATTCACTGCTATCCTTTCACCGCTCGCTGCGCTCGCTCAAAACGACGTGCAGATTATCACCCCTGGCAACCCTAGCACCATGATCGTCAATCCTTGCTCAGAAGCAGAAGGAGAATACTGCTTGCTTGAGCCGCTTCCGATGGGGGCAGATGGTGAGTTTTCTAAAATAAACAGCGGCACAGGACTCAGTTCGTATCTTCAGACATTTTTCAAAATTCTTCTTGGTATCATCACGGTGCTTGCAGTGGTGATGATCATTGTCGGTGGCGTGCAGTATATGACGACCGACGCTATTGGTGGAAAAGAAAATGGAAAAGAAACAGTTACCAATGCACTCGGCGGTCTCATCCTCGCACTCGGCTCGTGGCTTATCCTCAATACTATCAACCCCGATCTTGTGTCATTCAAATTAAATATTAAAGATGTTGAAGTTGAAGGGGTTGTGTTTGAAAATCCTGAAGATGCTATTGAACAAGGGGGAAGTGCAACATCAGGAACAAAGCTTTGTTCGAGCACGGCTACATGTGAGCAGGTTTGTGCTACCTATTGTACAAATGGAGGAAAGTCGTGCGACTACACACAAGGTGGCCAGCCGACGTCGATGGAAATTCAGAATATCCCCAGCGTGTCTCCGAAAGCAGCGAACGTGCGTATCACAACGACTGTTGCGCCAGGCCTCAACAACTTTAAACCTTCAGTTGATTCACTGATTTCAACCAATCAGATTCCTTCTGGTAATTACACATTGGTTGTTTCGTCAGGCTATCGTTCTATTACTCGCCAGCTTGAGCTCGCGTGTCCCAACCTCGATAAAGTTCCTTCGCAGGTTGCATATCCTGGTGCAAGCCCACATGGAAGTGGAGTTGCTGTGGATGTCGCACTATATAAAAATGGATCAAAGCTCAATATTTGTAATGTCGAAAATTCTCAGCTTCTTGATCAGATCATGACCAATGCAGGTTTCTCTCGCTATACTAAAGAGGCGTGGCATTATGAATATGGTGTCCCAGCATCAAGTACTGCGCTTCGATGTCAGTATCCTAACTGTCCAACAGCGACGTATTGCCAGGGTTTGTAGTATTCTAACAACGTATGCGAAAAACACTTATCATCATCGGCATAGTGCTTGCAATATCTCTCCTGGCCGGAGTTGGCTACTATTGGTATGCGTCCAAGAATACTGGAGGGCTTGGTCAGGGAGGCACGCCTTCATCTCCCAATTTCTTTCCATTTGGAAACAATAATAACGATCCGGCTCCCGTAACAGAAACACCTACTACAGAAACTCCTGTTGTTGAAATACCGGTCACTGAAAACGGAGAAGTGCCTCGTCTCATGAAGATCGTTTCAAAGCCTGTTGCTGGGTTTATCTACACAACAACCCTTCGTGAAAAACAAAATCCTGATAATGCACTTGGTATTGCGCCGTCCACAGCTATCGGTGCTAATGGTATTCCCGAGAACTTTGAACGTGTGCCAGTAGTTCGCTATGTGGAACGCGAGACAGGTAACATCTATGACATCATGATGGACACGCTCCAGGTTCGTCGTCTGACAAACACCACAGTTCCTCGTATTCACGAAGCAGTTTTTTCTGGCGGAGGAAGTACGGTGTTCCTTCGATATCTTGAAGAAGATAATCGAACGATTAATACGTATGCAGCAAACGTTCCTGAGTTTAATCCAGCAGGTGATGGTGAGGGGTCTTTGACGGGAAGTTTTCTTGAGCGTGGTATTCGCGATTTAGTTGTTTCTCCGGATGGTTTGAAAGTATTTTACACAGTTTCGTTTGGTAGCGGTCTTTCAGGTGTCTTGGCAGAAAAAGATGGATCAAAACCTGGTCAGATTTTTTCATCACCATTTACGGGATGGCTTCCCTATTTCTCTTCAAAGAACACTGTTCTTCTCACAACAAAAGCGAGCGGCTACGCACAAGGTTTTACCTATACTCTTGATACTGCGACCAAAACAGTGACGAAGGCCCTCGGCAGTATCGGTGGCCTTCTCGCGAAGCTTTCTCCCGATGGGAAGCATCTTGCGTACTCGAGTAGTATTGAAGGCGGCACGGTGCTCCGTGTTCTTGATACAGCGAAACAGACAGCAGTACATACCAATATTCGCACGATGCCTGAGAAGTGTGCGTACTCGGCGGTGCAAATGTATCTATATTGTGGTGTACCAGCACTTTTCCCAGCAGGCGTGTATCCTGATGCGTGGTATCAGGGAACGGCGACTTTTTCTGATACGATTTGGCGTGTGGATCCGAAAGGAAGAATTATCGATAGTGAAATCATTCGCCCCTCCGAATTTGGCGCTTCGGTGGATGCGGTGAATATTCTAGTGGATGATAGCGAAACGTATCTTTTCTTCATCAATAAAACTGACGGAAGTTTGTGGAGGTATACGCTTCGGTTGAAAGCGGAAGAGTAAGAATAGCCTCGCGTGGCAGTATGCAAAAAAAGTTCGTTGAAGTCTAAAGACGGTCAACGAACTTTTTTTGCATACTGCCACGCGAGGCCGCACTTCCTCACTAGTCGATATACACCACCGTTTCCCTCGTTTTGTTCTTTCTCGTATCAGCAACCGTCAGTTCTGCAGGAACATCATATAAAAATTCGCTTGGCATCGTGATCTCACGCATACCGAACAAGGTTCGGATGCGCGCGTACGTGAGAAGTGCTTCGTCTTTTGCGCGAGTAAGGGCCACGTAGAAAAGGCGTCGTTCTTCTTCTCTGTCTTCTGTTTTTGCGTTCGCGTCGCGCTCGTGAGGAAAGAGTCCGTGTTCAAGCCCGACGATGAATACTTTTTTGAATTCAAGTCCTTTTGCTGCGTGCACAGTCATAAGTCGAATGCCGCTTTTGCCTTGGTTTAAACTATCTTGCTCGCTCTGAAGCGCTGCGTCGTCGAGAAGTTTTGTGAGACCTTCTGAACCTTCGCCATCGTATCTCACCGCGAGTGTCACGAGTTCTTGTAGGTTTTCAAGGCGTTCGAGTTCTTCGGGTCCGCCGGTTTTGAGCGCATCCTCGATGCCACTTTCTTTGAGCGTGTATCGGATGATGTCGCTTGGCACATGCGTTTTTCTGTATTCATCGATGCGCGCGAGCATGGCAAAAAATGCATCGACACGGATTTTCGTAGCGCCCTTCAAGGAGTCGCGTCGTCCAGAAAGGATTTCAGTGAGTGTCACTTTTCCAATACCGCGAGTGGGGAATGAAAGCGCGCGTTTCAAGTCCGCGAAGCTGTCGGTGTTACCAGCCGCGCGAAGATACGCAAGCAAGTCTTTCACTTCACGGCGTTCATAGAAACGTGTGCCGAGGACTTGATACGGAAGGCCTTTTGCGAGAAAGGCTTCTTCGAGTACGCGCGACTGGAAGTTGGCGCGGTAGAGCACAGCTATTTCTTCTGCGGGAACATCTGCTTCGAGAAATTCATCGGCTCGCTCGACGACGAATTCTGCTTCGTCGCGTTCGTCCATCGCTTCGTATATTTTAATAGCTTCGCCGTCGGCATTTTCAGTGAAAAGATTCTTGGGAACGCGTACGGTATTTTTTTCAATCACTTTGTTTGCTGCGGCAAGAATGGTTTTTGTTGAACGGTAGTTTTGCTCAAGAAAAAGAACTTTTGCTCCCGGGAAGTCGCGCTCGAAGTGGAGCATGTTTTTTATTTTTGCACCGCGCCACGAATAAATATTTTGGTCGGTATCACCAACAACACAGATATTTTTTGCAGGGCCAACAAGAAGTTTTACCATTTCGTACTGGACTTCGTTGGTGTCTTGGTATTCGTCCACATGCACATACCGAAATCGCGCGCGGTATCCTTCGCGGATTTCTTTATGCTTTTTCAAAAGTTCTACGGTCTTCACCAGAAGATCATCAAAATCGAACCCCCCGCCTTCCTTCAGTTTTTTTTCGTAGCGTTCCCAGACGCGTGAAATGGTTTGTTCGAAGTACGTGTCGGCGCGAGATGTGTAGTCTGAGACATCGATAGAGTCACCTTTCATTCGTGAAATGATGGAATGGATTTTCTTCGGCTCGTGCTGCTTGGGATCAAGGCCGAGCTCGATGATGCACTGCTTGGTAAGTGAGATGGTGTCGTCGTAATCAAAGATGGTGAACGTTTGTGTGCGGCCAACATGCGCAGCATGTTGGCGAAGGATGGAAACGCCGAGGGAGTGAAAGGTTGAGACGTGCGGAACACCAAGATATGCGGGTACCATTTTTTCGATGCGCTCGCGCATTTCTTTTGCGGCTTTGTTGGTGAAGGTGATGGCGAGAATTTCACTGGGGGCGATGCCTTGCTCGACGAGCTTCATGATGCGGTGCGTGATCGTTTTTGTTTTTCCTGCTCCGGCACCGGCAACTATCATCACCGGTCCTTCGGTGGCGAGTACTGCTTCTTTTTGTGCTTCGTTTAGTCCGGAAAGAATGTCTCCCATAGAAAGAGACTATACCATATAAATGAGGAGCGCCCCGCCCGGCACAGTGCAATTTCCAAACGTTTTGAAACGCAAGCGCCCTCACGCGCCATACGGCGCTGCGGGTCCGAGTCAAAACGTTTGGAAATTGCACTGTGCCGGGCGGGGCTTGGTGGTAGCTGTTCGCTTTTCGTTCTCTTCTCATATAGAATGATGCCATTATGATCCGTGCCAAAAAATCTCTCGGTCAGAATTTTCTTCACTCGAAGTCCGCGCTTGCGGCTATTGCGCGTGCAGGAAGCCTTTCAGAAAAAGATATAGTGCTTGAGATCGGTCCGGGTGAAGGCGCGCTGACACGACTGCTCCTTGATACGGGCGCAAAGGTTGTTGCGGTGGAAAAAGACGATCGGCTGATTCCCATCCTTCACGAAACGTTTGCTGTAGAGGTGAAACAGAAGAAATTCGTACTTGTGCACGGCGATATCATGGACTTTGATTGCAAGAAGAATACTCTGAAAGCCTTTGAATACAAGCTGATTGCCAATATTCCGTACTACCTTACGGGTCTTATTTTTAGGAATTTCGTTTCAGGAGAGTGTCCTCCAAAGAGTGCAGTGTTTCTTGTGCAGCATGAAGTCGCCAAGCGTGTGGTGGCGCGCGATGGAAAGGAGAGCCTTCTGTCTCTTTCGATAAAAGCGTTCGGTACGCCGAAACTTGTTTTAAAAGTGCCACGAAAAGCGTTTCGTCCGGCGCCAAATGTGGATTCCGCTATTCTTTCTATAGAAGGCATCCACGACGGTGGATTCAAAAAAGGGGAGCGTGAGCGCTTTTTCGAAGTTCTCCATGCGGGTTTTGCGCACAAAAGAAAGAAACTTTCAGGGAATCTCTCTGAAGTATTCGCAAAAGAAAGCGTCGCGCGGGCGTTTGCTTCGCTTTCTTTGGATGAAAACGCCCGCGCCGAAGACCTCCCCCTCGAAGTATGGAAAAAACTCACAACACTTCTCGATTAAACGCTTTTCCTCTGATACAATACGAAGCATATGTCGCTCCGTCAGTATCTTCCTAGTAAACAATTCGCACAACGCTTTGGCGCTATTCTTCTCGTTGCTGCTATTCTCATCGGCGTGATGGAATTGTTTGGATATTTAAAACGAAAGAAGCAAGAAGAAGGAAAAATTGCGCCCGACTCATTTGTTGAAGTTTCAGTCTCCGATGTTATCGAAGTAGACTCCGACCAAGACGGCGTGCGCGATTGGGAAGAAATACTCTACGGTACCGACCCGAGCTTGGCAGAAACAACACCGGGCACTCCAGACAAGGCTTTTGTCGACGGTCGTCGCGATGAAGCCGCAAAAGCACAGGCACTTTCCGGTGGGGAAGATCAGAATGCAACCGCGCGGTTTGCTCAAGAATTTCTTTCTTCCATTATCGCGCTTCAGCAGGCAGGTCTTGTAACACCAGAAAATTCAGAAAAACTCACCGATTCCTTTTTTGAGTATATAAAAGAGTATCCAATGGCGACTGTCTACACAGAAAAGTCGTTTACCGTACTCACAACAACCACGGCTGCGCAGCTTAAGACGTATTTGACCCTTATGAATAGTGTTCTCACAAAGAACCCGATCAAAAACGACACAGCGGTGATAACGCTCGGTCTTGTGCTCAAAGATGGCAACACTGAACGCCTTTCGAAGCTAGGGAGTATGGCAAAGGGCTATGAATCTGCCGTTACGTCTCTTTCAAAAGCAGTTGTCCCGGTGGAAGCATTGTCTGCTCACCTCAAGATTATCAATGCCTACGACCAGCTCGGAAAAGGTATTCGCGGTATGATGAAGTTTGAAGAAGATCCACTTCCTGGATTTGTGGCTATTACTCGGTATCAAGAACATATTGATATGGCATCAAACGGATTCCTTGAATTTCAAACATTTATATCTATGGCTTTAGAAAATTAGTTGTATACTAGATGCATCGTATGAACGCACACGAATCTCCTTCTCAAAGTACACGAGCACACAGAGTTCTGGCTGTTTTCTTCTTTGTTGCTGCTTTTGTGGGAGGAATGAGTCCTGTTCTTTCACAAAAAGCATACGCAGTACTTCCAACTACCGACTACGTGGATCTTCCGTTTGATGTGAAAGCCACCGTTGACCAAAGCGTCCAGACGACCACTTCCGTGAAGACATGGCTTCAAGACGCTCTCAAACAAGTCGCTCGCGGGCTCGCGATGCAGACGCTCCGTAAGTTTACGGTGGAGACTGTGAACTGGATCAACCAGGGTAACGACGGAAAACCTTTGTACGTGACAAACACCGGTGAGTTTTTTGACAGTATTGCCGACGAGCAGGTGAAGGTATTTACCAATAAGATCGGGTACGATCCTGTGAAATATCCCTACGCAAAAGATTTCTTGCAGTATTACATCACCAATTACACGCGACAGAAACTCGATCCACTTGCTACCAATAGTTACACTCTTCCCAATTCATGCGCTACCAATTTCAGTTGGTCATGTTGGAATGCCACTGCCAACAATACCGCTAACAACCCATTTGGAGCCTTTTTTGAGGCGTCTCGCAAATTGGATCAGAGTATCACCGATGCGGTAAGTAAGGCAGATAAAGAAGTATCTTCAGCAGGAGGTTTTCTTGCTATGAAAACCTGTGAAGTGTTTCAACCAGCACCGGCGGTAGTTCCTGAAACATACACTGATACATCACTTGGCAGTATTAACTCGTCAGGAGGGCTTTCAAATAGTAATCCTGGTGGTTTTGAAATAGACGATACGGGAATGGTTGTTATTGATTCCAATACAGCAAGTGGCGGAGTCACCGGTGGTTCAGAAGGGTCAGGTGGTTCAGCGAATGCTGGTGGTTCCAATCAAATCAATACCGGGCCCGTGAATGGTCCAACTATTGCAGGTTCAGGTTCCACTCAGACTAATTCGAGCGCAGCGTCTCCGTGTTTGAAATACCGCACAAGTACTCCAGGTACTGTTGTGGGCGACCGCATTACCACAGCTCTCTCATCGGGTACTCGTCAAAACGAACTTGCGGCTGCACTTGGAAGTTCTGTTTCCGCCATCTTTGATGCGCTCTACAATCGTTTTGTTGGTGAAGGTCTCAACTCTCTTTCTACTGAATTATTCAGCAGTATTACCGGCCAGCAAGAACAAAATATGTGGAATTACTACGGCCAGAGTTTGGGTACTATTCAGTCAAGTAACACTACTATTGCGCTTTCAGACTGGGCTTCAGGTCCGGATGTTATCGTAGATCTCAACCAAGCGCTCGGTGTTCCGTATGCGCCAGGAGGGAAAGTTCCTAATCCTTCAAGTATTTCTCTTACCAATGACGAAGCTGCGGTATACAAATCTATCACTGAAACAGTGAAAAGTTATCCAGCAGCGCTCCAAAAACTCGACGAGTGTCTTCCTGGTCCCGATTTTGGATGGGAAGCTCGCTTCAACGAAGCACTCAATGAAGAAGCATCAAAGATTGACAAAAAAATAGGTGCAAGTGACAACGACAATGCGGATGCCGCTCTTGATGAACTTCGTGGTATTCGCCAGCGCGTTGATCTTGCCATAATCCGTATGCGTGGCCGTATGCTTACCGCAAATATTCCGAGTGCGGTAGAGATCTATGACACGATCATGGTGGAGTCACAAAAAGCTTCGCAGTTCAAATCAAACTACGAAAAGTATCTCGACAAGCTTACCACTCAGCGACGCCTCGAAAACCTTCGTGAATCGTTTATTTCAAATGAAACAGACCTTGCCACCATCCTTGGACAGTATCAAGCACTTCTTCCTAAGGTTTCAACAAATGAAAGCCTTCTTGCTGCACAAGCAGAAAAAGCTGAATACGATCTTGGGCTTGAACGTATTGCGGACATGAAAGCAATATGCGAGAGTGAGAGTCAAGAGATGGCTGCTGCGCATCCGCTTCCCACAACCAATAGCCTCTACGATGGATTTCATGGTGTTTTGTATGAGATAGAAGAAGATAATCCTTATTTTGTTGAAGGAACCCCCAATTACCCAGCACACTATTATTACTACTGTAAGTCGATTATAAATGACTGCCCTGATGCTTCCGACGGTGCTGGCGACAACGACGACATAACTGTTGTCCCTCCCGACTCTTCATGTATCACGCTCGACAATGTCTTTAAAGAGCGCAATTTCGAACTTTCTTGTTTTGATTTTTACGAATCCGATCCATCCGATTATTTCCTCGGAGCGAACTAACAAAAAAGCGACCTCTTCCACTAGGTGGAAGAGGTCGCTTTGGTATACAATATCTATGTACTTTATGAATCATGCGTAAAAAGTTCGGCGCGCTTATTTTCATATCACTCATACTCGGGGGAACACTCTCGCCGTTTTTCGGAGCGGAGGAAGCGAAGGCTGATAGCCAAGGTATAACTGATGTTTTTCCTCTTGACCCATCATGGCCTGCGTCTCGTGTGAGCCAATCGGCGTTGAAGCTTGCGGAGCAGCCAGCAGCCATTAATGCAACGGGAGCACTGCTTAACTTTAATGTAAAGTTACAGGGGCCAGTTGAGGAGATTACCCCCACTGATCTCAACGGCAACCAAGTTATGGACACTTCCGATGGGGCCGGTTGTGATTTTGATTGTGATAATTTTGGAGGATGGGATTCTATTTTTGATAGTGATGTTCAGAACACAACAGAGAACGGTATTTTCCTTGTTGTTGGTACACAGCTGAGCGAGGTTGATGTTGCAACGTCACAAAATCCAATCCAGTCGATACCAGCACCAAGTCGAGTTGATTTCAATGTGTATGATCCTACAGCGAGTACTGCTGGTGTACCACAAAAGTTAATTGCGTTTGGACAACCCAAGGCGGTTAATATTGGATACTATATTGCGTATGCATACGGTCTCTATCGAGATGCAGCCGGTAACCCTGTTTCTCAGGGAAATGCAGAATTAAAAAATCTTGAGCTTCCTGTTGCTGGTCTTGTTGCTGGTACACAGTATTATGCACAAATTTTTCTCGTTGAAGATGGTGGTGAGAATGTTTTAAAATCAAACATTATTTCATTTACCACTCTTGCTGCTGATGTACCTGGTGCTACCGACCCGCTTCCGTACAACAATGACTCTACTGGTACTCAGACTCAAGATCAGCAACAAGCACTCTTCGGTGAACTCATCGAATGTAACGCAAACCCTTATACCTGGGTCACGGGTTGTTTGGTGTATGGATGGTACATTATTTTTTACAATTTCTCACACTGGCTTCTTCAGATGGCAGGTATGCTGTTTGACTTCTTTATAGGGTTCGCTCTTTCAAGTAAAGTGTACGGTCAGACAACATTCGTCTATGACGGATGGAAAATAGTGCGTGACCTTTCCAACATTTTCTTCATTTTCATATTGATGTATGCCGCGATTGGTACGATCTTGAAGTTCCACCATTTTGATGCCAAAAAGATTATCGCCAAAGTGATCATCATTGGTCTTTTGATAAACTTCAGTCTTTTCTTTACCCGTATTGTTATTGACGCTTCCAATGTTCTTGCGCGAGTGTTTTATAACGAAATTACAATTACCAACACGGAAGATAGTAGTCTGGTTAATGCTGAAGCTCTTGGTCTTGAACCAAAGGGTCTTTCTGCCGGTATTGTCGAGGGTATGGATATTGCCAATCTTCTTTCGCCCGAAAACTACCAAAAGGTAAAAGAAAGTGGAAATATCGGTCCGGGAACAATGTTTCTCATCATTACACTCGGTATTATTGTGAATGTTATTACTGCGTGGACCTTTGTGACTGTGTGTGGGTATTTTATTGGACGAATATTAGGGCTTTGGTTTGCGATGATATTCGCGCCACTTGCGTTTGTAACGAGTATCATACCTGGACTTGGTTCGAAACTTCCGCGTGTTGGATGGGGGACATGGGTGAAGAATCTCATAAATCTTTCAGTGATGGCACCTCTCTTTGTGTTTTTCATGTACCTCATCATGGCCTTTTTGAAGAGTGGGTTCTTGAGCACAATGCTCGCTTCAAACAACACAAACTTCAATCTCGCTGAATTTTTGGTGAGCATCATCTTACAGTTCATGCTTGTTATTGGTCTTATCCAAGGAGCCAAAGGTCTTGCCAAGTCTCTTTCAGGAGAATTCGGAGAAGTGGCTTCCGGTATTGCGGGAAGCGTTGGCGGGTTCGTGGGTGGCGCAGCGCTGGGTGTTGCGACAGGTGGACTTGCGATCGCAGGAAGAAGCACTGTTGGTTCGTTAATAGGCCGAATGAACAACGAAGACAATAAAAAGAAGGCAACTCAAGCAGGTTTGGGAGGTTGGATTGCTCGAAGAAAGCTTGATATGGCTGACTATGGAAACAAAGGAAGCTTCGATGTGCGTCAAAGTGCGGCGGCAAATAGTTTAAGTCAGGCTACAGGAATGAATCTTAATAGTGGTTTGAGTGTTCCGGGACTTCGTGTGCTTAATACTGCAAATACTGCTGGTGGCCGTGAAGGTGTGCAGACGCGTAGGCAGGCTCGTCTTGAAAGAAATGCTGAAAGATATGGACGAGAAAATAAGGGCGCATCACATAACATAGAACATGCTATTGAGGAAAGAAAAAAGAAAATTGAAGAAAAAGAAGATAATGTTGAAAGACGACAGGCTGAACTTGAAACTGCAAAGGGTACAGGTGATCAGGTTAAAATAAATGCTGCCCAGACAGCGCTTGGCGATGCAAAAGCTCAATTGAGAACAGTCAAAAACGGTGAAGTTGACGCAAATGGTCAGCCTCATGTATGGGAGAAAAACGATATCGGTAAAAGTAAAAAAGCAGACGGGTCTCTTGTTACTGAAGATGATGTCAAAGAAAAAAGAAAGAAAACTGAAAGTATGAGTTTGAAAGATCTTGAAAAAGCTCTTGAAACCAACAAAAAAGCGCGTGCGAGAGAGTATCTCCTTGGACAGCAAAAACGAGCGGCTGCTGGTAATCTAACTGAGGAAAAGAGAGATGCGCTTGGAAACATTACTGAATTTGGTCATTTCAACGAGGCTGCGGCTCGTCAGAATGGTCGTACTGCGGCACGAAGTTTCTGGAGAGAAATGCGGCGTGGTGCTCCTGGTGGTGCCGTATTAGGAGGAATTGTTGGGGGAGCTTTTACGGGAGGTCTTGGAGCAGGTTTGGGTGCTGTTATTGGTGGAGCGGTTACGGGAAGTTTGTCAGGATGGCTCAGTAAAGTAAACCTTAATCTTGAAGCGGTTAATGATGCCATTCATAACAATATGGCAACTGGTAAAGATAAACACGCTGCGCATCCACCAAAAGATTTATATAAAGGTCCGGCAAGTAAATTCTTTACTTTCTTCAGCAAGCTTGGCGGTTCGGGAGGTGATCATGGAGGTGGCCATGACGACCACGGCCATGGAGGAGGTCACGATGATCACGGGGGAGGTGGGCATCATTAGTAATTAATAGTAGAATAGGTGAAATACTATGGATAAAGATACAACAAACAATGCTGCTCAGGATAATAACTTTTCTGAGATCGAAACAGAACTTCAAGGCCGGTTTGAGCTTCTTTCGCCTGAGCTCAAACAGGTCATTACTTCATCTGACTATCAAATGAAGCTTTTCGAAATCGCAAAGAAATATAAACTCACATACGATATTCTCGGAAAACTTGAAGTTGAAACCACTATGGTTCTTATCGGCATGACCCCCACCGCTGAATACAAAGACGATCTTCGCGAACAGCTTGGTGTGCCGGATTCTACACTGGAGTCGGTGGTTTCTGAAATCAATGACCAGATTTTCCGTCCGATTCGCACGAAGCTTATGGAACTGTATCCTGAAGAAAGGGGTGCGGCTGAAGAAGCGTTGAAGCGTCCAGCAGCAGTGCCATCGGTGGCTCCATATACAGCGCCTGTACAGACAGCGAATCAATTTCTTGCAAAGAATGAGACTGAAGTGCTAGAGAGAAGTGGAATCGAAGTGGTGGAAGAAGCGGCTGCTCCGCGCGATGAGAATGCGAAATTACTTGAACGTGAAATGGCGGACGGTATCACCAATCCACCGAAGAGTAGCTCTATTAGTTTGAATCAGATTCGGGCGCAGGCGGGAGTACGGCCGGCGCCGGTGTCTCCTGTTTCGAGCGCGCCCGCACCAGTTGCTCCGGCGCCGGCCACACCAGCACCCGTGCGAGCTCCTCTTCCTCCTGGCATTGTCGACATTCCTGTTCCCATGAGTCCAAGCATGAGCGCCAACCTTCCCAAAGCTCCTCAAGCTCCTGCTTCTAGTATCGTCAGCGCTAAACTTGGCGCGGCATCGGGGGCTCCCGCGCAAACATCCAACTACAGTGTCCCTTCTATGAAACCAATCCCTCCTTCTGTTTCAGGAAGTGACCCGTACCGCGAACCCATTCAATAAATATAAAAAATCACCGATTCGCTCGGTGATTTTTTATATCATGGTGTACAATAGATCCATGCAGTTCCAAGTGCCACAGTTTATCGAAGTGGAAGACAAGATCGTCGGTCCATTTTCGTGGAAGCAATTCATCTATATGCTTGGTGGCCTCGGTCTTTCGTATGTTTTTTACAGAGCACTTCCATTTTTTATAGCTATCCTGCTCATCATTCCGACACTTTCTCTTGCTGGTGCACTTACCTTTGTGAAAATAAATGGCCGTCCTTTTATTTTTGCCATGGAAGCGTGGTTCAATTACGCCTTTCAATCCAAGCTCTATGTGTGGAAAAAGCCAGTACCAGAGAAAAAAAATACATCATCTCCTTCTGCTGACCCGACAGGCGGTCTTCTCGGGAGCAGTGTTCCCAAAGTATCAAATTCAAAACTCAGAGACCTTTCGTGGAGTCTCGACGTTCTTGATCTTGAGAAAAATACACAACAAAACGCGGGCGGAATGCAAAATCGTGATAGAGTATAAGTATCTATGGCAGTAAACGCTCGAGGAACCCAAGATTTTGTACCAGTGAAAGAAGTCCGAGATGGCATTCTTGTCTTGAAAGACGGTTCTCTTCGCGCTGTGCTTCTCGCATCGTCAGTCAACATCTCGCTCAAAAGTTACGACGAACAAATGGCAACACTTCAGTCATTTCAAACATTTCTCAATTCTCTCGACTTTTCTGTGCAGATCGTCGTGCAGTCCCGCCGTCTTGATATTCGCCCGTACCTTCTCCTTCTTGAAGGCCGCATGAAAGAGCAAACCGAGCCGCTTATCAAGATTCAGACCAAAGAGTACATCGAATTCATACGCAATTTCACCGAAGCGGTGGCTATCATGAAAAAACAATTTTATGTTGTGGTTCCATATGCGGCCGCAGCCCTTTCAAAACAAGGATCTCTCACCAAAACATTTTTTGGCGGAAACTCTACGGGTGATGCCAAAAAAGACGATATTGCTGCGTTTGAAGAAAAAAGAACCCAGCTCGAACAGCGTGTCGGTGTGGTTGTTGGTGGGCTCAATCGTGTGGGTGTGCGTACGGTACAGCTTGGCACAGAAGAAGTGATCGAACTTCTTTACAAGACATTCAATCCAGGGGAGACGACTGGCTCTATTAAACTAGAAATGTAATTATGGGAATTTTTGATTCACTCTTTGGAAAAAAGAACGCGGTTGATAAAAAATCAACTAACGTTCTTCCTGTACTCCCAAGCGAGATCTACGAAGCTGCTACGCTTGAGTTCAAAGATATCATTGCGCCGTCTGCGCTCAAAATCGATTCCAAATCTCTCAACCTTGGCGACAAGATCGCTCGTACCTTTTTTGTTATTTCATACCCTCGTTTTCTTTCCGACAGTTGGTTTGCACCCATCATCAACCTCGACAAGATTTTTGATATTTCTATTTTTGTTCATCCGATAGAAACCACCGTAATTCTTCGTGAATTCCAGAAGAAAGTGGCCGAAGTGCAAAGTCAGATCAATTCACGCGAAGCCAAAGGTTTGGTGCGTGACCCGATGCTCGACACCGCGTTTCGTGACCTCGAATCTCTTCGCGACTCACTTCAGCAAGCTGAACAGAAAATGTTTGAAGTTGGACTCTACATTACGATCTACGCTGACAACGAAACAGAATTGTTTAAAACTGAAAACGAAATCAAATCTATTCTTGAATCAAAGCTTGTGTACATCAAGCCAGCACTCTTTCAACAAGAAGAAGGGTTCAAGAGTGTGCTTCCGGTCAACGATGATCTTTTGAATGTCACTCAGAAACTCAACTCCGAGCCGCTTGCCAGCGTTTTTCCATTCGTTTCCTTCGACCTCACGTCCGACAAGGGAATTCTCTACGGTATCAACCGTCACAACTCTTCACTTGTGCTATTCGATCGTTTCTCTCTTGAAAACTACAACTCGGTCACTATCGCGACGTCTGGTTCGGGTAAGTCGTTTGCTATCAAACTCGAAATTCTTCGCACGCTGATGTTCGATACGGAAGTCATCGTCATCGACCCAGAACGTGAATATGAATATCTTGCCGAAGCCGTGGGTGGACGTTACTTCAATATTTCGCTTTCGTCTGACCACCACATCAATCCGTTCGATCTTCCTGTGGCGCGTGAAGATGAAACAGCTGCCGATGTGCTTCGTTCGCAGATCATCAGTCTTGTTGGTCTTTTCCGTATCATGCTCGGAGGTCTGACGCCTGAAGAAGATTCGATAGTGGATCGCGCTATTTCTGAAACATACGCGCTCAAAGATATCACTCCTGAATCCGACTTCAGTCAGATCGAGCCACCGCTTCTTTCCGACTTTGAAATGGTACTTGCGGGAATGGTCGGGAGCGACTCGGTGATCCAGCGTCTTTCGAAATATACGAAAGGTTCATGGGCGACATTCCTCAACCAACCAACAAACGTGGATATTAACCGCAAAATGGTTGTGTTCTCGATCCGTGATATGGAAGACGAACTCAAACCAGTGGCGATGTATATCGTGACGCACCACATTTGGAATGCGGTTCGAAAGAATTTGAAAAAAAGATTGCTCGTGGTGGACGAAGCGTGGATCATGATGAAGTCAGACGACACGGCTTCCTTCCTTTTCGGTATTGCGAAGCGTGGACGTAAATACTTCCTTGGTCTTGCGACTATCACACAAAACATCGACGACTTTTTGAAGAGTCAGTATGGTGTTGCTATTGTGACGAACTCTTCGATGCAGCTTCTTTTGAAACAGTCTCCGTCTTCGATCGACAAACTTCAGGAAGTGTTCCATCTTACGGATGAAGAGAAATATTTGCTTCTTGAATCGGGTGTTGGTGAAGGAATCTTCTTTGCGGGTCTTAAACACGTGGCGATCAAGGTTGTGGCTTCGTATACGGAAGAGCAGATTGTGACGTCTGATCCGTCGCAGATTCTTGCTATCAAAAAGGCAAAAGATGATTTGGCTCAGGCTGAAACAGCAGGAAGAGGGGGAAAGATATAAACATACAATATGCGTGGTGTCGCGCCGAGCCCTGAGCAGGTGCTTTTCAAGACCACGCATATTTTTCTGCTGAAAAATTGCTCTGCTCGCGCCGTCGCGCTTGCGCAAGGGTCTTGAAAAGCACCTGCTCAGGGCTCGGCATTCTGTGGCAGCTATGCTCCAGCTTTCTTCTACTTTCTCTTCATAGAAAATTGATAGGTCTCGTGATACGATACAGTCATGAATACAGAAAGCTACAAAGCCGCTCTCAAGACAGAGCGCGAAACATTACTCGAAGAGCTCGGTCCGCTCGCTATCATGGACCCTATGACAGGGGATTTTGAGGCTCAGCCGGTGAATGAAAGTGGTGAGGAGACGGAAAGTGATGAAAATGACCTTGCCGATAAGTTTGAAGATTTTGAAGAGCGAAGCGCAAAGGTGAGAGTTCTCGAGACTCGCCTTGGTGATATCGATAATGCTCTTGCGAAGATCGAAGACGGTACATTTGGTACGTGTGAGAAATGTGGAAATGCTATCGAAGAAGATCGCCTTGAGGCCAACCCGGCAGCACGCACATGTATGGCGTGCATGAATGCAGTCTAATAGAACGGCCGCGCTAGCGCGGCCGTTCTCATGTTATACCTATGGAAACAGTTGCTCGTGTATACACTGCGCAGCCGCATCTTCTTCGTGGCGAAATAATCACCGTAGAAGTAGACGTCTCGCGCGGTCTTCATTCATTTTCAATAGTCGGCCTTGCAGACAAAGCGGTGGAAGAATCCCGCGACCGCGTTTCTTCGGCGCTCAAGCATTCGGGGTACGAGTCGCCGAAGTCAAAGAACGTGAAAATCGTGGTTTCACTTTCGCCGGCTGATCTTCGCAAAGAAGGTTCGTTCTTCGATGTTGCCGTGGCACTCGCATACCTAGAGGCTACCGATGCTATTTCTTTTGATCCAGAAGAGAAACTCTTTCTTGGCGAGCTGTCACTCAGCGGAGATCTTCGTCCTATCAAAGGCACACTTGCACTGGTACGAGAAGCGAAGAGAAGGGGAATCAAAGAAGTATTTCTTCCAAAAGAAAATGCACGCGAGGCGGCGCTGATAGATGGCATTGCTATTTACGGAGCGAGCACGCTTGAAGAAATAATCGCTCACATTGCTCCGCTTCCTATCCAAAAAGGAAGACGCATCGCGCTCCAAGAAAAGACGGATATTGTTGAAGACAATCCGCCGCATTCTACCGACATGCAGGACATCCGCGGGCAGGAAGCCGTGAAGCGCGGGCTCGAGATAGCCGCAGCCGGCGGACACAATGTGCTCATGTCTGGCCCGCCTGGTACTGGAAAGACCATGCTGGCCCGCGCCTACGCAAGCATCCTGCCCGCGCTCACTCTCGACGAAGCGCTCGAAGTTACCGGCATTCATTCCATCGCTGGAGTTCTTGAAAAAGATATTGTCACATTACCGCCGTTTCGCTCACCGCATCACACCGCTTCATATGTTTCAGTCATCGGTGGTGGCTCTACTCCGAAGCCAGGAGAAGTCACGCTTGCGCATCACGGGGTGCTTTTCTTGGACGAATTCCCTGAGTTCGACAGGCGTGTTGTGGAGTCGCTTCGCCAGCCGCTCGAAGACAGGATCGTGACTATTTCTCGTGCGAAAGGAACCGCGCAATTTCCTTCGAGTTTCTCTCTCATTGCGGCGATGAATCCATGCCCGTGCGGCAATGCGGGAATAAAAGGAAAAAGTTGCCAGTGTGGGCCGGCTGACCTTGCTCGCTACAAGCGCCGGCTTTCGGGACCGATTCTCGACCGCATCGATATCGCACTTTCCGTTTTGCCTGTCGATTACAAAGCACTCGATGGTATAGCAGAAGGGGAATCATCGGCTACGATCCGCGCGCGCATTCTGCGCGCGCGGCAGATCCAGCACGATCGCTTCAAAAACAACGAACGCACTCTCACCACCAATGGTGCCATGAACGCTCGCGAAATCGCCCGCTATGTTCCGCTCGCCGAAGATGTGCGCACTGTCCTTGCCGACAGCGCCGAACGTCTCGGTCTTTCTGCTCGTGCGTATCATCGCACTCAGAAACTGGCTCGTACTATCGCCGATATTTCAGGAAGTGAGAATGTAGAGATTCCGCATATTCTTGAAGCTATCCAGTATCGCCCAAAAATCATACAATAAAAAAACACCGCACGTGCGGTGTTTTTTTCGGGAGTACTACTCTTCAAATTTTGGAGCGTAATCAGTTTTGTACCGCTCTTGGCATTCTTTGATGATTTCAAGTGCTACATCGATTCCAAAAAATCCAAGTGGCTTGCAGGTACCAGGCTTCTTGAGATCTTTGTAGTGTTCGAAATAGTGTTCCGTAATTTTCTTCCAGTGTTCACCAAGATCTTCATACGAAGTGATGTGATCCATGCGCTTGTCGTCAGCAAGAACGGTGATGATTTTGTCGTCGCGCTCACCACCGTCTTCGAATTTCATGATTCCTATAACGCGTACCTCAGCGTGTGTTCCTGGAACAAGTGGTTCGGTCACGTTCGCGATAATAAAATCAAGGAGATCTCCATCTTGGTCGAATGTTTGTGGGAGGGCACCATACGCAACAGGATATGTAAGAGAGCTGTATCCTACGCGGTCAAGTTTCAAGTGCCCTGTTTCCTTTACGAATTCATACTTATTGATGCTTCCAGCATTGATCTCAACAAGTCCGTTCAAAACATTCTTTTCTTCGTCGGCGAATGTTGGAAGGACATGAAGAAGATTTGGTATTACTTTTGTTGGTTTGATATTTGCCATACAAATAAATATTAGCTTGTAGCTTCTTCGTCTTCAGCTTTTTCTTCTGAAGGCGCTTCTTCTGCTATTGTATCATCGGTTGCTTCAACTGTATCTGTTGTTGTTTCTTCTTCAAGATCATCAGCTGCATCTTCTTCGCCACCAAATGTTTCGATGGTTTCGCCGTCGCTTGAAGTGATTTCATCACTCTTCACGCCTTTGATGTCGATTTTCCATCCAGTGAGTTTTGCAGCAAGGCGAACGTTCTGGCCACCTTTACCGATCGCGAGAGAAAGCTGTTCGTCGGCAACTTCTACATGTGCCTTGTGTTCGCGGTCATCGATATCGATGTTGAGTACGCGAGCAGGTGAGAGTGAACTTGCGACGAATGCTGCTGGGTCTTCAGACCATGGAATGATGTCAATTTTTTCATTACCCAGTTCGCTCATTACTGTTGTGACGCGGATACCTTTCTGGCCGACACATGAACCTACGGGATCAACATGTTCGTCTTCTGAATGTACGGCGATCTTTGAGCGTGAGCCTGCTTCACGGGCAATTGATTTAAGAACGACTGTGCCACTTGCCACTTCAGGCGCTTCCATCGCAAAAAGACTTTCGATGAATTTTGGATGAGTGCGAGAAAGGCGAAGCGTGACGCCGCGAGGAGATTCGTCGACAGCGAAGAGATACGCTTTTACGCGATCGCCACGATTCCAGCGTTCGCCGGGGATCTGTTCTTCGTAGGGGATAACACCCACCGTGCGTCCAAGGTCGAGGTAGAGCATGCCGCGTTCGAATTTCTGAACGAGACCTGACACGATCTCGCCTTCACGTGCGCCATATTCATCGATGATGGATGTGCGTTCTGCTTCGCGGATTTTTTGGATGATAACTTGTTTGGCTGTTTGGGCTGCGATGCGTCCGAAATCTTCTTTTGTTTCAAGAGGGAAGATGATCTCATCTTCGATCTTGGCATCGCCTTTGATGATCTTGGCATCTTCAAGGAGAATATGGTGTTCGGGGTTATAGCGTACGCGTTCATCGCCTTCTTCGGGGATATCGTCTTCGTCTTCGCCAAGAATACGCACCGTTGAGTCGTCAACGACGATTTTTACCTGTGAAAACTCGGCTTCGCCGGATTCGGGGTTGAACTGGCAGCGCACGATCTGGCCGCGCTTTCCGTAATCCTTCTTGTAGGCTGCGGCCAGCGCCTGCTCGATCGCGTCCATTATTTTTTCTTTTGAGACCTTTCGCTCGCTTTCGAGTTCATCGAGAGCGGCATTGAATGCTTTCATGTCAAGCATAATTAACTCGCTATTGCATTTTTTAGTAAAAAAGCCGGGCTTTCGCACCGACTGACATATATAGAGTACAAAAAAGAAGGAAAAAAGTCAAAACGTGTCCCACTTCGGCCCCAAACCACACACAGCGCTTTGGGTAGAGAGGTGCAGCTGTTTGTTGCGTCGCCCATGCATTTGGGATCAGCTCTCACCCAAAGCGCTGTGTGTGGTTTGGGGCCTTACCTTTTTTGTAATCCACAGAAAGCATCCAACTTTTGTTTTACATATGAAGATAGTGTGAGATAATTGTGAGCAATGGAACCTACGAACAAAAAAATGCCAGGTGGTATGTCTGGCGAAGCGGTCGAGCATAATCCTAACAAGAAAATTGCCGTCACTGTTCTGGTGATCGTTGTCGTTGTTGTTGCTGCAGTCTTCATCAAGAAAGCGATCGACGCAAAGAAAAACGCGAAAGCGGCTGTCGAGCTTCAGAACGAAGCAGCACAAGAGCTTGGTCAGACCGAGAATGAACTCTTTGACATCGATGCTGCTGAAAAGAAACTCGACGCTCTCAAAGAAAAACAACCAGCTCCCGTGAAAGAAGATCCTGCTGTTTTGCAAGAGAGAATTCAAGCAATGGACGCGGCACTTAACGATCTTGCTCAATAACCTATGAATACACTCTATAAAAAATATCTCGGGATCTTCTGCCTCGCAGTGGCCATGGTATTTGCTCTTGGTATGGGGAGCGCCAAAGTGGGAGCTCAATCTCCTGGCGCTGTCGACGGATATGCCTGGGCTGATGAAATCGGATGGATCAGCCTCAACTGTCTTACTGGTGGCGCTGGTCAGACCAACATCTGCGGCGTTTCAAACTATGGCCTCAATCTTGATGCTGCAGGAAATATCACCGGCTACGCATGGAGCGACAACTGGGGATGGATCCAGTTCAACGGCGGTTGCCCAGCAGGAGCTACTACTTTTATGCCCAATCAGCCATGTAATGCCTACAAATATGGTGCAGAAGTCCGTGGTTTTGCAAAAATAACAAACTTTTTCGCCCCAACTCCGTTTTGTAATGGTAATAACGGTCAAAACTGTGGTTTTGACCCACAGGTGGGCGGCTACATTAGTCTCGACAACAACAATGACCACGACTTTGGAGTCGTTGGTGTGCAAGATGCAGCCGGTTCATCCAACTATGGAGTCACTTTCACTGGCAATCTTATCGGAGGATACGGCTGGAACCAGGTTGCAGGATGGGTTCAGTTTATGGGTACAACCCCAGGTGCTGTGACAGTAACACTTATGCCAAATGCTGGTGCTATCGAAATCTGCGCAGCTAACCAAGCAACACTCACCTGGGATTCTACAAATGCCCTTTCGTGTAACGGTTCATGGGGAGCAACCAATCTTCCTCCTGATGGATTTATTGAGATCAGTTCTCCGGGAAGTTACTATGTGACCTGCGATGGTGTGCAAAGTAACACCGTTGTTGTCACTATTTCAGGTGGTGGAGCATGTCCTGAGGTAACAGGTGGAGCAACTATGTGTGAAGGCGAGGAATACGAAGTGCCTATCTCATGGCAGGTTGGTAATGCTATGACATGTACCACCAACTGGAGTACAGAAACATACTCAACACCGGGTACAGTCACTGTTGGTGTTATTCCAGATGATATTGGCGACAATTTCTACTCAGTAACCTGTAACGGAGTAACCAGTAACTCAGCTCTTGTAACACTCCTTCCAGATAGTGATCCTTCTTGTTCAGATAATGATGCACCTGTTCTCTCAAGTGATGCCGATCTCATGTGTAAAAACGCACTTGAGCCGGTCAATCTTTCATATCAATACGACGGTGGTGTCGGTAGTGTTTGTACTGCATCATGGGATGCCACTCTCGACCTCCCTGGTACAGGCGGTTCTGTTCAAGTAAACCCTTCAACTGTCGGTCAACATACGTACTCAGTGACATGTGATGGCCAACAGAGTAACGAGGTTGTCATAACCATTCTCGACTCGAACAATCCAAGCTGTAACTCCGATGTCTACTGTCTTGACCCTGATGCAATTAATGGACCAGGTAGTCCAGGAGCACCACATCTCCTTCCATGTGTCTTTGGTCCAGGTAGTGGTTGTGAGGATCCTGCAGCGATTAACTACAACAACACTGAAGGAGACGCCTGCATCTACAACGGCATTGGAGGTAAACCGATTATCGAAGAGTTTTAATTACTAAGTTATAAGTTATAATATATATTATGAAAAAATATTTTTCTCCCCAGTCTGTGCGAAATGTGATGGCGATATTCCTTACAGTCGTCATCGGTCTTGCTGCAAATTACGCATCTGCAGTATGGCAGGGTCCTACAGGTAACCCGACAGAAAATAACCCAGCGAACATTTTGACAACGCTTGGTGACCAGTCAAAAAACGGGAAGCTTTCGGTTGGTGGTCTTGATCCAGCTCCAGCTGCACCGTACGGTTTCCAAGTAGGTATGTCTTCGACAGCCTACACTACAGCGGAAGACGGTATCAAATCATACGGTCCTCTCGCGGTATTTGGTAACACAGGCCTCTTTGGAAACGTAACTGTTGGTCCAAAGATGACGATTCCAACACAGCCGGTCACATTTCAGGTGACTGGCCGAGGAAGTATGTCGCAGAATTTGATTCTTGGAAGCAACACTCTTCTTACTGCTTCCAATCCTAATGACCTCGTTGTTGTGGGCAGTACTACTACAGGCTCACTTCAGGTGGGTGACAACGGAGACCCAGAAGATACCGCTGACTTTACTCTCGAACTTCGTGGTAACACCAACATTGGATACGGTAATACCTGCTCACTTACCTCAGACCGAATGGACGACGGTTGTCCCCTTGGTTCGTATCTTGCAAAGTTGAATCTTAATACAGGTGGCGTAGACTCTATCACTGGGGTGTGTCGATATCTTGAACCTGCTCCTGATCAGCCGTTTGATGTGGGTGACTGTTATGGCGGTGGAGGTGGAGGTGGTAACGGAGGTGGAAATATTCCGCTTGACGTTACTATTGCGCACCGTTGGACCGAAGTGAACCCATACTTCCTCAGTGTTAATGATTACAATCCTAACAATGCAGTTGTTGGTGTCTGGACAACATCGACTATCCAACCAACGTGTGTTGAACAGGGTGGTCCAAGTGAAGTAACGATCCAACTTGATGTTAATAATAGTGTTGCTCCGATAATCGGAGGTGTCCCACCATTCACATACCAGTGGTCTGAAAAAATAAAAGAAAATGTTATTACGACTAACCCAGCACCTGCTTCAACTGGATGGACAGTAATGCCTGGTCCTACTACATCACCAATAAGATACGTGACCGTGGATAACTACTACCTTAACAGTGAGCTCGATTCTAAGTTCTGGAAAGTTGTTGTAACCGACTCTGTGGGTGAGACAGCAACTGATATCTTTGCTGCACACGATATCCTTGGTCCTGTGAACGATGATAACGGCTTCTGTGATTAAGTCGTAATTAATTCGCACAAAACAAAAACCCCATTCGGGGTTTTTGTTTTGTGCGTGATACAATAGATGTAGCATATGCACATTGAACCAGGACAATTTAGAAAATTTATTCTTGAAACGGGACTTATGAGTGCCGCCGAATACGATGCGGCTGAAAAAAAAGCAGACGAAACTGGCGTGAGTCTGCACGACGTTATCCTTTCAAGTGGAAAAATAAAAGAAGGCGATTTGCATCGTGTGGAAGCCTACGTGCTTGGTATTCCATACGTTTCACTTACAAGCGAAAAAATAGAATCGTCTGTTCTTTCTCTCATTCCTGAACCCATCGCTCGAAAACACAATATCGTTGCATTCCGAAAAACAGCAGCCGGTCTTGAAGTGGCGATGCTCGACGCGGGCGACCTTCAGGCCATCGACTTCATTAAGAAAAAAAGTGGTCTCAAGATATTGCCACGCCTCACCGACAGTGAATCTATCAAAACAGCACTTACGCTGTACAAGAAAAGTCTGAAGGCAGACTTTGACGCGATTATCAAGAAAGAAAGTGCATCACTTCGTACCATTGCCGAAGAAGCAGGCGAAGATGTTGGCGAAGAGAAATTGAAAGAGATGGCAGAAGATTTGCCGATCGTGAAGATCGTGGATTCGCTTATCTCCCACGCTATTCTCCAAGGTTCGTCTGATATTCATATTGAGCCAGGAGAAGAATCACTCGTTGTGCGATATCGTATCGACGGTATCCTTCATGATGCGATGACGCTTCCCAAAGATTCTGCGCCTGGTATTACGGCACGTATTAAAGTGCTTTCGAATCTTAAGCTTGATGAAAAACGTTTGCCGCAGGACGGCCGATTCAAGATCGTTTCTGATGAAGAACGGGTTTCATTTCGTGTGTCCACACTTCCGACCTACTTTGGTGAAAAGATCGTGATCCGTATCCTTCGTGAAAATGCAAAAGGGTTTACCCTTGAAGGGCTTGGTTTTCATGGAGAAGCGCTCGAACGGATCCATGAAGGAATGAAACAGCGCGCGGGGATGCTTCTTGCGGCTGGCCCCACAGGAAGTGGAAAAACAACGACACTCTACACTATGCTCGACCTTCTCAATACGCCCGAAGTGAACATTTCTACCGTGGAAGATCCTATCGAATACCAAATGCCGCGCATCAACCAGACGCAGGTGAAGCCAGAGATAGGCATGACATTTGCCAACGGTCTTCGTTCGCTTCTTCGTCAGGACCCTGATATCGTGATGGTGGGAGAGATTCGTGACGGAGAAACAGCATCACTTGGCATCAATGCGTCGCTCACCGGACACCTTGTACTCTCCACAGTCCACACCAACTCCGCCGCCGGGGCTATTCCGCGCCTTATCGACATGGGAGTGGAACCATTTCTGATCATTTCCACACTGAAAGTGGTGATCGCGCAGCGTCTTGTGCGAAAACTCTGTGGTGACAAAGAGAAGTATTTTCTTTCGGCAGGAGAACGTGCTGCTATTGGCCGCGTGGTGGATCTTGACCGGATGCTCGAGCTTCTGAAAAAAGAAAACGCTGTGCCACCGAATGCTACATGGGAAACGATCCCTTTTTACCGCGCAAAACCGAGCGCTGAGTGTGAGACAGGATACCGTGGCCGCGTGGGAATCCACGAAGCGCTTCGCGTATCTCCGGCTATCAAAGAAATTATTCTTCGTGGTGGTTCTGAATACGAGATTGAAAAGCAAGCAAAAGAAGAGGGAATGATGACGATGATCGAAGACGGTATCTATTTTGCCGTGATGGGCGTGACGACGACAGAAGAAATACTGCGAGTGGTTTCGGAATAGGGGTGTGTATAGGAAGTAGAGAAAAGATCTGAGTACTCAGGTCTTTTTTGTTTTTCAAAAAGTTCTAAAGAAATTCTAAAGTTCTTCGTGTTATACTTTTGGGAGAAATGAAGTATTCGTACGTGGCACAAACCAATACGGGTGAAAAGAAAGAGGGAGTGCTCGAGGCTCCCGACCGTTTTGCTGCAGCGAAGATGATCCGTGAACAGGGACTTATTCCCATCGCTACGCGTGAGAGCACTAAGGCTATGACGGTAGATGAATTCTTCGCGAAGTATCTAACCAAGATTAAACTCCAGGAAAAGATTCTCTTCACTCGTAATTTGGCTGGTATGTTGAAAGCGGGGCTTTCGCTTTCTCGTGCGCTTGAAGTGCTTGAAAAGCAAACAAAAAATAAAGCATTTCAGAATGTTCTTCACGCTCTATTTGTGGATATTGCGGCAGGAACACCGCTTTCTGCAGCGATGGCGAAGTTTCCGAAAGTATTTTCAACACTGTTTGTTTCAATGGTGCGTGCGGGTGAAGAGTCGGGAAGTGTTCCTATGGCGCTCACAGAGATAGGGCAGAACCTCGAGCGCACCTATACGCTCAACAAGAAAATAAAAAGTGCGCTTATGTATCCGCTCATCATTTTGTGCGCTATTGTTTTGATAGCTATTTTGATGTTTATTTTCGTCGTGCCGACTATTACAAAAACGTTTATTGATCTTGGTGTGGATCTTCCGGCGACAACACAACTTATTATTTCGATCAGTGATCTTTTTGCAAACCACACACTGGCGGTGCTTGGTGGTCTTGGTGGTGCGGTGTTTGGGATCTATGCTCTGACTCGCATAACGGTAGTGCATGATGCGCTTGATCTTTTTTATACAAAAATGCCACTTCTTGGTGAGCTTGTGCGTGAGATTAATGCTGCACGTACTGCACGTACACTTTCTTCTCTTCTTGCAGCCGGAGTGGATATTACAAAAGCGATTACTATCACACGTGATGTGGTACAGAATGTGCACTACAAGCGCGTCCTTGAAGAGACAGAAGCTGCCGTACAGAAAGGTCGGCCGATGTCGGAATCCTTTCGTGCGCACCCGAAGCTTTTTCCGGTGATGGTGGGAGAAATGATGTCTGTTGGTGAGGAGACGGGAAAGCTTTCGGATATGCTGCTTTCAATTGCAGAGTTCTATGAAGAAGAAGTTGATACAAAAACAAAAAGCCTTTCGACGATCATTGAGCCACTGCTTATGATAGTGATCGGTGCGGCGGTGGGCTTCTTTGCGCTGGCGATGATTACTCCTATGTATTCGCTTCTCGATGCTATTTAGTATGAAAAAAGGATTTACCTTATTTGAAATAATTATCGGTGTTGCCATTATTGGTGTTATTGCGGCGGTCGTTGCGTATCCGCTTTCTAATTTCCGCCGAGCTCAGGCGCTTCGTGGGGGAGTGGAAGATCTAGCGGCGTTCATTCAGGAGTCGCGAAGTCTCACTCTTTCGTCTCGTGACTCTCTTCAGTACGGTGTGCATCTTGAAACCGACCGCGCAGTTCTCTTTTCAGGAGCATCCTACAATGCCGCTGCCGCGAGTAACCGCACGATGTATTATCCCGCCGGTATCACCGCTTCCTGGAGCCTCGCCGGTTCCGGTGCCAACGTGATCTTCAACCGTCTCACTGGTGAGACAGATCACTATGGTACAATTACGCTGAGCCTTTCCTCTCCGACGGTGACTAAAACCATTACTATTTCAAAACTGGGAAGCGTGGATAGCAACTAAGATGCGCATACATTTTTTTACAAAAAAACGAGGGTTTGCAACGGTGGAAATCCTTATTGCGTCCACGATTGTTTCTGTGGCGCTGATCGCGCTCGTGCTTTCGACCAGCCGCGCTGTTGATATTTCTATCGAATCTGTGGAGCGTGTACAGGCAGCGTTTCTTCTTGAAGAAGGAGCGGAGTCGGTGAAGCTCATTCGCGACGGTGCGTGGAGCTCTATCAGTGGCCTCACTGCGGGTACGACGTACTACTTGAATTTCAATGGGACACAGTGGACGCTTTCTACAACAAACCCTGGTGCTATTGGTATCTTCACTCGCACGATTGTTTTTGCGAATGTGTCTCGTGATGGGAATTCAGATATTGCGGCTACCGGTACCAATGATCTGAATACAAAACGTGCGACGGTAACGGTTTCTTGGAACAGCGTTTCGGGTGCGCGCAGTGAGTCGATGGAATTTTATATAGCAAATATTTTTGAATAATATGAAGAAAGGAGTGCGCACATCACGAGGATATACGATCATCGAAACGGTGGTGTACATCGCGCTGTTCGCGGTGCTTTCGCTCGCGTTTACGCAGACGATGATTACGATCATGAAATCGTACACACAAGTGGAAGGGAATCGCGACATTCTTGATGCATCGCATGTCGTGATGGAACGCCTTGGTCGCGAAATCAGAGGGTCTCAGGCGATCGATGGGAATAGTGTGTTTCATGCATCTACTTCTGATATATACCTTTCCGGTGAAGACTCAGTCGGCAATGCGCGTACGGTGCGTATTCGAAAAAATGGGACGAATCTTGAGTTTTATGAAAATGGAACGCTGTCTGGGAATCTCAATCCTGCATCGATAGAGGTTACCAGTTTTGAAGCTGCGCAGGTGACGTCTACCAATGGAAGCGCGATTAAGTTTGCGGTGACGTTTCGAAATACGGAAGGTGTGATTGTGACGAGGACATTTTATAATACGGTCGTTTTGCGAGGGTCATATTAGTATGAATACTTTTTTGAAAAATGGAGGTGAGGTGCGGCGAAACCATGCT
>JACCDG012006324.1_pt1 | contig 35966 bp, 30 predicted proteins | sample 7442471 | NCBI WGS metagenome assembly JACCDG01 (sample SAMN15323444, study PRJNA562643) | freshwater metagenome | isolation source: river surface water | place: USA:Blue River Watershed | collected 2017-08-17 | reverse complement strand
GATGCGGCAGAACAGCGTCGGCTTGCCACCGCTCCTTGGACCGCCAATAAAATCATTAAAAAGACAAGTAAGCACATTATTTTCTGGCTGATTTCTTTTCTAATCGCAAATACCTTCCTGGCCTATATTATTGGTTCAGATGAACTTTGGCGCATTCAAACAGATCCACTTGGCCAGCATTTAGGCGGTTTCATTGCAATTGTGATCTTTACTTATGTCTTTTATGGGGTTTTTGCTTTTCTTCGAGAACAAGTTTGCACCACGATTTGTCCTTATGGGCGCTTGCAAGGAGTGTTGCTCGATGAAAACTCAATGGTGGTTGCCTATGACCACAAACGAGGCGAGCAACGGGCAAAAATTAAAAAAGGAGAAGATCGTGTGGCAGCCAATAAAGGGGCTTGTATAGATTGTTATCAGTGCGTGCATGTGTGTCCGACGGGAATTGACATCAGAAATGGAACGCAATTAGAGTGCATCAATTGTACGGCTTGTATCGATGCATGTGACCACATGATGGAAGCCGTCGGACAAGAAAAAGGCTTGGTTCGATTTGTATCAGAAAAGGGAATCCAAACGCGCTTGCCTTTTCAATGGACGCGCCGCGTTAAATCGTATACCTTTTTATTGATTGGACTTCTAGTTACTCTTGTTGTTTTAATCAGTACACGCAAAGATTTCCAGACCACTTTGATCCGTCAGCGCGGTTCAACCTATCAAATGGATGATCAGGGAAACATCAGTAATATCTATGAGGTAAACCTTTTGAATAAAACAAGGCAATCCTATAAAATTTCCTTTAAACTTGAAGATCAAAAAGGTGACATCCAAACAGTTAAATCAAATTTAATATTGCTGCCCGAAACAGAATTAAAAGAAAGACTGATCATTCGCTTCCCGATAACTCACATCAAGCGTGGGACTAAAAAAATAAGGGTGCTGATTTACGGAAATGGCAAACTCATCCAACGCGCCAAAACTAAATTTTTCGGACCAATACTTTAATTATGAGCTTTAGAAATGCAGTAATAGTTGCCATGATTGCCTTTGTGGTATTTATTGGCTATATGGTATTTGTGATTACAAATGAATCCTCTGAGTTAATCGCAGAAGATTACTATGAACAAGAACGCTCATTGGATGCGGATATGGCTTCGGAACAACGTGCTGCTGATGCCAATTATCCGATGGAAATGAAGGAGGAAAATGGACTGCTTCATTTTATTAAAAAACAAAACCTTCCCATCGAAAAATTGCATGTGTCGTTCATGTGCTATAACAGCAAAGGTGGTGATCTTGAATTAGACCTAAAGGTCGGGAGTTCTTTTCCTGTAGCGCAATTAAAGAAGGGTAATTATGCCGTTGAGATACGCTATCAAATTCAAAATAAAACATATCTTCAGCGGATAACTTTTCTGCGTAAATGATTGAATACTTAGCTATTGCATCTTTAATAGGCCTACAATCAAGCTTACACTGTATAGGCATGTGTGGTCCGTTGGCCCTAGCTGCACCTATCGATCAATCTAATCAGCAAAAAGCTGTTTGGGGTGCTCTTAAGTATAATCTAGGGAGAATAGCAAGTTATACCTACTTGGGTTTTTTGGTTGGACTCATCGGCCTTCAAAGCTGGATGCTAGGAGCCATCCAATGGATCAGCATCGCAACGGGTAGCATCATGATTCTGAGTATTTTTCTTGGCTCAATGGAAGCTTGGTTTGGCTTTCGAAAGTTGAGTGGCTATGTAGGCAAAGCCATTTCTTCACAATTTTCGAGTGTAAAAAAAGCACCGGCGGCGCTGCGACCTTTTCTTTTTGGGATGCTCAATGGCTTTCTTCCTTGTGGTATGGTGTATACAGCGGTCTTATTTTCTCTAGGCGCCGCTAATCTAATGGAGACCATTCTTTCCATGTTATTTTTTGGTTTAGGCACCTTGCCGATCATGTTTTTTATCCCGTTAATGGGTCAACAAAAACTACTCGCTTATTTTCCACGTTACACACAAAAGGTGCTCCTACTCATAATTGGGCTCTTATTGATTTTAAGAGGACTCGGCCTCGGGATTCCATATTTAAGCCCTCAAATGGTTATCGAGCAACAACATGGACAGCCTACGGTGGTGCATTGTGACTGAAAGCGTGAAAAAAATTTAGATCCTATTCTAAAGAATACACCAGATTTAATTTTGCCATAATTCAAAAATATATTGATACAAAAAAAGGGGAGCTAATCAGCTCCCCTTTATCTATTGAGAAAATTCTCTTATTACATTTTGATAAACTTGGCAGTGTCTGTTTGTTTGCCAGCGCTTAATTTAACAATGTAAGTGCCATTCGGAAGGTCAGAACTATCTAAAGAGATATCTTGTGTGCCTTCGTTCATGTATACTTCTTTAGAAAGTACCAAACGACCCGTAATTGAGTAAACCTGAACCGTTACTTTACCACTGTTTGCCAATTCGAAAGTAAGGTTTGTGTTGTCACGAGTTGGGTTTGGATATGCTTTCAATTTAGTTTTGAATGCCTCATTCGAAATACCACTATTATTTTGAGTGGAAAGGTACTGCGTTGTTCTCCAGATACCGCGGCCAAAAGTTCCGAGGTAGATTTCTCCTGGACGACCATTACCCTCATCAAAAGATCTCCAGTTTTGACGCACTTCATATACTGGTGTACCTTCAAAACCTGCTGAAGCATTTTCCCAAGTTAAACCACCGTTTTCTGAGACAAATGCACCACTTGAGGTACCCACTACAATAATATCTGGGTTGTTGCGATCGATGATACCATCGTAACAAGCTATTCCAGAAACAATAGCACCTAGGTTGGTAAAGGTTGGTGCACTTGCAGTAGCATTATTTGTACGTTTATTGACACCGTTAAAACCGGCAAAACAAATGAGGTCATTTTCATTGTTTGGGTTGATGGCAATACCTTCGTAAGATGTATTGGTGATTTTAGTGATCGTGGTTGCTGTAGGAGTGGTTGTTGTGGCACCTTGTGTCACAAAGCCAACTTTAGAGGCAAAGTTAGGGTCACTAGTATAAATTGAACCTAAGCCGTCAAGTCTCCAAACACCATTTCCTGCACTGATATAGCAATGATTGAGATCTCTAGAGAATTCTACGTCAACAGAGTTAAATAAACCACCGCCAATACCTTTCGCTACACAAATCCAACCCGGGTTTGTAACAGAGAAACGGGTTGCATTACGCGTACCCCAAAGTTCACCACCGTTGGCGTTTACATAAACCAAGAACCAAGATTGGTAAGGATCTTGAATACGAAGTGTATCCCATGCCACGTTAAAAATCATGGTGTCAGTACCCATTTCTACTGTTTCACCAGTTGCATTGTTGATACCGTAGTTCACACCATTTGTTGTTAAGGTTGGATCCCAGTAAAGTGTGTCGTCAAAATATAATGCCGTTGGTGTTTCATAGTTGATCGTATCTCCAGATGCAAGTGACGGCACACGAAGAACCGTACCAGCTGCATAATTCTTAGTTGGTACAAAGGTTACAGAATCTTCAGAGTTGAGGTCATAGTTTTCAGCTAGGAACAACTCGGTGTGGAAAGGGTGGTATGAACTACCGTCTGTACCTGGTGGGTCATAGGTACCAGGTAAGTTAGGTGAGAAATTAGTGAAGTTAACACCACGGTCGCCAGAGCGAGAAATTGAGTTGTAGTAGATAGAAGAGAACATCACATTCGGGTTAAAGAATGAAATTTCACATTCAAAACCATCTCCACCACCTACTTCGCGGAATTCATGATAAGTTGATAAACTAAAGTCATTGTAGAGGGTACCGTTATCTTGTGCACCACCCATTACACGACCTGCAGCGTCAAATGCGATACCATAAAATTGGGTAACGTTGTAGCCACGGTTAGCAGGATACCAGTTTTGTCCTTTGTCAAGGGTGATACCGACGCCGCCATCGTTTCCTACATAAAGACGGTTATTGTTGTCCCACTTCATTTCATGGTTGTCAGCGTGCACATAAGTTGGTGAACTTGGATTCACAAACCACAATGAGATTTTTTCAAAACCTCCAGATGGTGGGTTATTTACAGTTTGTTTCCATTCCCAAACATCGATACCACCGATTAAAAGGCGCTCAGGGTCTGTTGGATCAACTGAGAGAATACTGTTATAAGTTCCTTGATTTCTGTAGATATCAAATTCATTTGGTGGACCAGATGGGCCTACGAATTGTGTCCAGGTTGCACCGTTGTCATGAGAAACGTGCATAGATAACAAGTTAGAATTGGTTCTAGTAGCATACAAAGAATAGCTACCACCAGCGTTAGAAGTAGGAGAAATAGCATATTCGATGCGTGCTGCACCTGTAGGCACTAAGTTACTTGCAATTGGCCCAGATTTATCGTCAAAGCTTGCACCAGCGTTGGTAGATACGTATGTCTTATTGGCTCCAAATGCCGCAACAATTACTTGACCGTTTTTAGAAACTTGTAGGGCTGCACAACCACCTGTTCCTCCTGGAACAGATGTCAAGGCTGCATCGCCAACTTGCCATTTTTTCAGGCCAGATGCTGTAGCTAACCAAACAAAGTTATCGGCATTAGAGCTTGCTACTTCTGTACAGCTTATAGTTCCTGGGATTTTATCCCAAGTTGCTCCGAAGTCAGTTGTGTACCAAACGCCATTACCTCCCCAACCTTCATCGTTAGAACCCGTAGCCACATAAAGCGTGTTGTCTGGAGTCATGGTCATGCTGGAAATGAAAGGATTTGCACCAGCGTCAAAGTAAGTGGTTACGCGCTCCCAGTAATTTCCTTTGTTGGTTGAAACAAAGAGACCACCTGAAACACCTCCAGCCCATAGTCTATTGATATTGGTGCGGTCGATGCAAATTGCACGTGTACGACCACCGATGTTATCTGGACCCATTGATTCAAAAACAACTGTTTTTGATTTACTCATTTTACGAATTTCTTTTTCGATCTGAATGAGCGTTTCATTAGAAACAGGTTGCCCGGTAGTTACGTCAACATAACGCGCTTTGAGCCATGCCATCGCATCGTCAGAAGAACTTTCTTTCAAAACTGATAAGTTTGCCTGACGATAGAATGCCGTTTTAGGCAAGAATTGATTAACTGCAAAAGCCAGTGCTAAAGCACCTGCAAATACCACAGAACCAAATACATAGACCTTCTTATTCATAGATAAATTATTTATGGTACAAGTTTAGTGTGCCAAATTAAGAAATATTCTCTTAATAAACCGTCAATCTGATGACGTTAAGCATATTTTTTTTAATAAATTTTTGTTAGGCTCTTAATTGAAATTTCTTTCAATCAAACAAATGTTTCTCAGCATGATAAGAGGAACGGACTAACGGACCACTTTCAACATACCTAAAACCCATTTCGAGACCTAGTTTTTTATAATAATCAAACTGAGCTGGTTCAATAAATTCAGCCACTGGTAAATGCTTTGGTGTTGGTTGCAAATATTGCCCCAAGGTTAAAATGTCAACCTGAACGGCGCGCAAATCTTGCATCGTTTCAATGACCTCCTCTTGCGTTTCTCCAAGACCAAGCATCACACCAGACTTCGTACGCATGCCTCCTTTTTTAAGTCGGAACAAAAGTTCTAAACTTCTGTCATATTTGGCTTGTATGCGCACTTGTTTAGTGAGTCTTCTGACGGTCTCGAGATTATGAGAAACAATTTCTGGAGCGGCATTGATTAAAACCTGAAGGTTTTCCCAATTACCTGCAAAATCAGGAATGAGCGTTTCAAGTGTCGTTCCCGGGCTTTGCTGACGAATGGCACGTATTGTTTGCGCCCAAATTTCAGAACCTCCATCTTTGAGGTCATCGCGGTCTACTGATGTAATAACAGCATGCTTTACACCCATGATTTTGACAGAATTCGCCACTTTACCTGGCTCGTAAATATCGACCGCATCTGGCTTGCCAGTTTGCACGCCACAAAAGCCACAAGAGCGGGTGCAAATGTTACCTAAGATCATGAATGTTGCTGTACCCTCGCCCCAGCATTCACCCATGTTTGGGCAACTACCTGATTCGCAAATGGTATGTAGATTATGCTGATCTACTAGTCCGCGGACTTTTCTATAATTCTCACCAGTTGGCAACTTGACGCGTAACCACTTCGGTTTTTTAATTCTAGTGCTTTCTTCCATTTTTAGAGTCCTATTTCCTTAAGTAGCTTCAAAAGAGCCGACCTGTGAATAACAAGTTCATTCAGTTTTTGTGCGTCCAAACCTGACGATTTTTTTTGTGCAGCAAAGGCCGAGATAAAACGATGAAAGCCATGTGCCACCATGTTTAAAAAGACAAAGTAACTGATCCAGACCAGCCAATGTAAATCGATAAAACACGAAGCGACTCCTAGTAATATTAAATTCCAAATTGGCAATAAGACCAAGAGCATACCCATTTTTGCACCAGTCCAAAACACAGGTCTTTTGAATGTCTTTTCTACAAAGCGTTTAACAAGCAAATATGGCAACGCAATGTGAAATAGCCCCAAGAAAAACATTGGGAACCAAGCTATTAATTGAAAAATATTTCTTCGACGCCAAGTGGCATCAATGGCATAATTATAGAGAGCTGCCTCTGTTAGATTTTGACGATCAAGTGCTAAAAAATATGCATGCACAGACGCTTTGAGTTCCTCCCAATTTGAGGATTGCGCCAAGCTTCCTTCATTTAGTTTTTCAGCTAGCGCTTGAGAATATTGCCAACGCTCCTTCAAACTTTGATTCGGATCATAACAATCTACATTCATGCCGCTGCGCGTCAACATCATAATGCGCTCGTGTAAAATCACATCTTCATCTGACTGCACATGGGTAATTTGAGCTTGCATACGAAGTTCTAGCTCTCTGTTTAGTTCTGTAATGACTTTGCTTGGATTTTCAAGATAAGCCTCCTTGTAGTCGTTTAAAACTATAGGTTCAGCGCCTGAAATCAAGACATCGCTGCGCAATACACCTGGATTTGTATAGTTGATTCCGAGGCCTTGAACTTTGATTTCTACAGACCAGTTTAGGGTTTCTAACGCTGTAAAACCAATGCGAATAGCACCCTTTTTAATTGGCTTGAGTCTTCTTTCAAAAATATCATCTGTTATTCCCTCTCCAAAAACGAGTAAGTTCCGATTTCTGGCAAGTGCTTGCGTAGCCTTTTTGAATACTTTTTGATTTTTTTCTTGCGAATTTCCGCCGTCTTGCTGACGATAAATAGGTAGCATGTGTGCCAACCAAAAAAGTGGGCGTGTGAATTTGTTAAAAACATCCGAACGCGTCATGAAATAAATGACCGGTTTGCGCAATCTGGCAATCACAATTGGGTCGAGAAATGCGGATGGGTGGTTACTGACAAATATTGTACGACCAAAACGCGTTTTGCTTGGCCTGACCTGCACCACTCTTCTAAAAAATAAGCGAAAGCTAAATCCTAAGCATAACCAAAAAATAAAATACAAAGGCCTCATGCTGCGAAATTACCAATTTTAGATAATTTTGGCTCAAATTCTTGACATGAAGCGCATCGGCCTATTTTGCGGCGGTTTTTCCTCCGAGTTTGACATCTCTCTAAAAAGTGCAAAAACTATCAGCGCTCATTTTCCAAAAAATTATGACTGCATTTTAATTATAGTTCAAAAAGACGGCTGGGAGGTACAGACTGAAAATGGAACAGTTTTGTTCGACCTCAATTCAGCAAGTTATACTGCTAACGGCCTTTCGGAAGGAATCGATGCAGCACTCATTTACACTCACGGTGATCCAGGGGAAAATGGCAAAATTCAAGCCTACCTAGACATGATGGGCATTCCATACCTCAATTCTGGTGTACTGGCTTCTGCCCTTTCGTTTGACAAATGGTATTGCAATCAATTTTTAAAAGGATTTGGTTTTAAGGTCGCTAAGTCTGAAATCTTAACTGAACAAACTCAGGTATCAAATCAAGCGCTCATCGAAGAATTAGGCTTGCCCATTTTTGTCAAACCTGCAGATTCAGGGTCAAGTTATGGGATTTCAAAAGTTAAAACAGCAGCAGAACTCACGCCTGCACTTGAGCTCGCTTTCAAAGAAGGAAAACGCGTAGTGCTTGAATCATTTTTAGATGGATTGGAAGTCACGTGTGGTGTATATCGCAGCAATAAAGGATTGGTGGCTTTACCGCTTACCGAAATAGTTTCTGAAACCGAATTCTTTGACTACGAAGCGAAGTACAGCGGAAAGTCACAAGAAATTACCCCGGCCAGAATTGAAGATACCTTGCGTGATAAAGTTCAAGATACCGCCAAAAGAATTTATGACCTATTGGGCTTAAAAGCTATTGCGCGCATTGACTTCATGTTAGTTGGGCAAGAACCTTTTGTCATAGAAGTCAATACCACACCAGGTTTTTCTCCAGCGAGTATTGTTCCGCAGATGTTGGCAGCTGCAGACATCAGTATTACCGATTTTTGGCAAGAAATTATTCAGGTTGAGTTGAAGCACTAACCAATGCATTGAGCAATGGCTCCATTTTTTTACTAAGATTGGCTCCTGATAAACCGGGCGCATTAGCAATAATAGCAAAAGCTATTTGCTGGCCGTCTAGCGTTTCTATATAGCCCGAATAAGCCTTAATTCCTTTGATACTACCACTTTTGGCATGTATTTTACCTGATCCTACTTGTCCTGCACAAAGCGATTTTACAGTTCCGCTTTCTCCGGCTATTGGCAGACTTTTATAGTAGGTTTCAAAATATGCTTGTTCTTTCTGAGCAATTAATAAGTGAACAAACTGCCTGGCACTGATCCGATTCTCTTTGGACAAGCCACTGCCATCTACAATGTTTACCGTTCCAACTCCCCAACTTTGATTCAGGCTATCAAGCACTTTAAGGCCGTTATCATAGGAACCTAAGCCATAGTATTTGTAGCCAACCTGACGCAAAAGGCCTTCTGCATACAAATTAACACTGCGCTGATTGGTCCAATAAACCACTTTCGAAGTTGGCTCTCCATTGTGTTCATGTATCAATTGAAAAGTTGAATAACTCGGTGCTTCCGGATAAAATCTTTTTGACCTAGCCCCATCATCGACCCGTACGCCACTTTGCTGGAGTTTTTCATAAAGCAACTGCGCTAATAATCTTTCCGGATCGGGCATACTGGCTTTTACAATGAAATTTGCCTGATTGGCAGGTAAATAACCCGTAATTTTTCTTTCGTCATCAAAAGGAATCCCGTGCACATAACTTTGGTCATCACTAATAGCCGCAGACTTGGCTTCGATGCTCAATTTACAATGAATGTCATTAGGGTATACTGAATTAAGTTCAATTGGCCTACCTGCAGGGCCTGTTTTGAAACCCAATTTTAAAGTGTTGTCGTAAAAATTCAAACCGTAGGCACCACATCCATAATAATTACCCATGTCGGCTCGCTCCCAACCTAGCGGGCAAGTTTCATAACCAAAAGATGCTGCATCGGTAATTACTGATCCTGTTATGTATTTAATACCTGCTTTGCTAATCGCAGAAACCCATGCGTCTAAAAATTGCAATTCAGTCCCGGGTGTTTGAAAATACCGAGAGCCTAAGCTGACGTCGCCGGCTCCTTTGACCCAAATATTGCCGTGAAGTACTCCATTGGCATCAAGGGTGCCCTCCATAAAAATTTGCGTCCGAACTTGATTGTCAGCACCTAAAATCTCGAGTGCTGCAGCCGTACTAAACAATTTAGTAATCGAAGCACCCGGCAAAGCAAGATCCGGATTCCACGAAACAATCGTGTCCTTTGTTTGTGTATTATAAGCACAGATGCTCCACTGACTTCCTTTTAAACTAGGATCTTGCTGTAATTGTAATAGCGCCTTTTGCACTGAATTTTGCGCATAAAAATGCGTGCTCAAAACGAAACTAACCAGGAAAAAAGTATAAAAGCGCATCCACAAATTTAAATTAATTTTACGCCCGTAATTCAAAACGTATGTCTAGCGCAAAAGCAGCACCGAATACCCATATTATTGTTCAAGGCGCCCGAGAACACAATCTTAAAGATGTGCACTTGAGCATTCCTCGACACCAATTAGTGGTTTTTACGGGGCTGAGCGGTAGCGGCAAATCTTCTTTGGCTTTTGACACCATCTTTGCAGAAGGACAGCGCCGTTACCTCGATACTTTTTCAGCCTATGCGCGGCAGTTTATCGGCGGCTTAGAAAGACCTGATGTCGATAAAATAGATGGGCTTAGTCCTGTCATTTCTATTGAGCAAAAAACAGTGGGGCGCTCACCTAGATCAACAGTTGGCACCATTACTGAACTCTATGACTTCTTTCGCCTCCTGTATGCCCGAACTGCTACTGCCTACTCTTATTTAAGTGGCGAAGCGATGGTCAAGTATAGTGACGAAACGATTGCTACACTGATTCAACAAGACTTTGCTGGCAAGCGCGTGGCACTTTTAGCGCCAAAAGTGCGCGGTAGAAAGGGGCATTATCGCGAACTTTTTGAGCAAATTCAACGCTTAGGATACTTGCGCGTGCGGGTAGATGGCGAAGTACATGAAATTCAAAAAGGACTCAAGCTTGACCGCTATAAAATCCACGACATCGAAATTGTAGTGGATCGTTTTGTTGCGGGCGAGGTTGATGAGCGCCGTTGTTATGAAACAGTCACCACTTGTATGAAACTTGGAGATGGCAGCCTCATGGTTCTCGACCTAGACAGCAATCAGATTCGTCATTACAGCCGCTCATTAATGTGCCCTAGCACAGGCATTAGTTACCCAGAACCGGAACCCAGTCTGTTTTCTTTTAATTCGCCTTACGGTGCTTGCCCTAGTTGCAAAGGCCTGGGCGAAGTCAGTGAGATGGACCGCGATAAAATCATTCCAAATCCGAATTTATCGATTAAAAAAGGAGGTTTAGCGCCGCTCGGCGACTACAAGAAATCCTGGATTTTTGATAAAATTGAACGCATCCTGAATACCGAGCAATTTACGCTCAATACACCTATCGCAGATTTTGACGAAGCCTTGATTGACCTTTTACTCTACGGCAACGAAGACATGGAATTGGGGCCAGAGGTAACTCAAGAACGCTTTGAAGGACTCATACATTTCATGGGTAGACATGCTGATGATTCAAGCACAGCAATACAACGTTGGGCCCAAAGCTTCATGCAGAAAAAAACCTGCCCGACCTGCAACGGTTTTCGCTTAAGAAAGGAAGCGCTCAATTTCAAAATTGGAGACAAGCATATCGGTGACCTTGGTCAACTTGATCTTCAAAGTTTGCATGATTGGTGTGGCACTTTACCTCAAATTCTTGACGAACAAGCGCTTATTATTGGCAAAGAAATTATAAAGGAAATCAATGCGCGTTTGGGATTTGTACTCGAAGTTGGTCTTGACTACCTCACCATGAACCGCAGTGCAAAAACACTTTCTGGAGGGGAAGCTCAGCGCATCAGACTTGCGACACAAATTGGAACAGAACTACTCAATGTCTTGTATATCCTCGATGAACCATCCATTGGTTTGCATCAAAGAGACAACACCAAATTGATTGCTTCGCTCACCAAACTCAGAGACTTAGGCAATACGGTTTTGGTCGTTGAGCACGATAAAGAAATGATGGAAGCCGCCGATTATATAGTAGACATTGGGCCAGGTGCCGGAAAGCACGGCGGAGAAATAGTTTTTGCGGGTACCTATCCCGAAATGCTGAAAGCGCAAACTACAACGGCAGGGTACTTAAACGGAGACCTTCAGCTTACCGTACCAAAAGTACGACGAACCGGAAACGGCAACTTTTTAGAGCTCCTTGGTGCCACAGGGCACAACCTTCAAAATTGCAACATCAAAATTCCTCTTGGCACATTTACTTTTGTTACCGGTGTGAGTGGTAGTGGTAAATCGAGCTTGATCAATCAGACGCTCTACCCTATCCTGATGAATCATTTTTATGATGAAATCCGCACCCCACTTCCATACAAAACCATTAAAGGCCTTGAGCATCTAGATAAAGTCATCGAAATTGACCAAAGCCCAATTGGTCGCACGCCACGTTCAAACCCGGTCACCTACACCAAGGTCTTTGACGAAATACGCAGCCTTTTTGCCGCAATGCCAGAGGCTCAAATTAGAGGTTATAAAGCTGGGCGCTTTTCCTTCAATGTAGCTGGCGGCAAATGCGAAACGTGCAATGGAGGCGGCATGAGACTCATTGAAATGAACTTTTTACCAGATGTCTATGTCTTGTGTGAAACCTGCAACGGAAAAAGATACAACAACGAAACGCTAGAAGTCAAGTACAAAGGGAAAAGCATTGCCGATGTATTACAAATGACGATCAATGAAGCCGTAGACTTTTTTGAAAATCATCCAAAAATTTATCGCGTCCTACTCACCCTAAAAGAAGTAGGCTTAGGTTATATACAGCTTGGGCAATCTTCTACCACACTTTCTGGCGGAGAAGCTCAGCGTATCAAATTGGCCGCAGAATTAGCTAAAAAAGCTACCGGAAAAACCATTTACATCTTGGATGAACCTTCAACAGGTTTGCATTTCGAAGACATCAATATGCTATTGGCTGTTTTGCAAAGATTGGTCGATGAAGGCAATACTGTTTTGGTCATTGAACACAACCTCGACATGATTAAAGCCGCCGACTTCATCATCGATATTGGTCCTGAAGGCGGGCATCGAGGAGGACAAGTAGTGTGTGTTGGAAGCCCCGAACAGTTGATTAAAAAAGCAACAACTATTTCATACACCGCCAAGTACTTGGCCCCAGAATTGGCACAACGAACAAAAAAATAAAGGATTAAACTGAGCTTCAATTAAAAAGCATTAATTTTGTCGCTCCTAAGTAGTATTGACATCAAAAAATAAAATAAAATGGCATTAGAAATTACAGACGCAAACTTCGATGAAGTTGTCATGAACTCAGACAAACCAGTCATCATCGACTTTTGGGCAGAATGGTGTGGTCCTTGCCGCATGATTGGCCCAGTTATCGAAGAAATGCACAAAGAATACGAAGGCAAAGCCTTAATTGGAAAAGTAAATGTTGATCACAACATGGGTGTTTCTGCAAAATTTGGCGTACGCTCAATCCCAACCATTCTTTTCATCAAAAATGGCGAGGTAGTGGACAAATCTGTAGGAGCTGTTCCAAAGGCAGTTTTGGCCGAGAAACTCGAAGCATTAATGTAAATTTTTAAAGGGAGCTCGCTCCCTTTTTTTATGCCATGGAATCATTCTGGAGAAGACTTCGTTACTACGGCTTAGGGTTTGGTCTAGGCCTCATCCTGACCTTCGGTATTTTCAATACCCGTGGTTGCAGTTGGATGCCGTCCAACCGCGTAAAAGAAGCCATGAACGCCCGAGTCTGGGTCATGAACAAAGCTGTTCAACAAGATTTCTTTCAAAAAAATAAGCTTACCAAGGACCAATTCTATAATGCCATTCAAGAGGCAGATATCGCCTTCACAAAGAGCATCAGAAGCGGCAAACACAAGGTTTATGACCTCACGTTCAACACGAGCAGCAAAAAAGACGTCCATTGCCTTGCACGCATGACCGACGAAAGTTTTGTGGTAGAATTCATTCCTTTTGTAAGTTCAGTAAAAGCGCTTAAGAAACAAAAAACGAAGCATTCTGAAGCTCCAGTTATACATACACCAAATAACAAAAACCTGGTCTATTCTGATCCAAGACCCGCCTTGCAAGCACACCTCAAAGCACTTGGCTTAGCCAACGATAGCCAGCTACAAAAAGCCTTATTTAAAGGCGCGTTTCATGCAACAAAATCAAGGCTAAACGAACAGCCAAGACCCCTTCATGTGTTGAGTTTTAGGACTAAAAAATTACCAAAAGCACTGCTGTTTGCAACCTGTATTTGGTATAAAGACAAGATTAAAATTGTCGATCTCAAGGAGGAAGCCCTGGATTTTTAGAATAATTCACATTTTTTAGTAAAAAATTGTTTAAAAGTTAGGTAAATCTACGCCTGCTCTTCTCTCTGTTTTTTTAACTTTGAATCATGGAATTCACTGCGGAGCAGATTGCTGGTTTACTAAACGGAGAAGTCATTGGCAATCCTCAGGCCTCTGTAAGTGCATTGGCCAAAATTGAAGAAGGTCAGCCAGGAGCACTTAGCTTCTTATCTAATCCTAAATACGAGGTTTACATTTACAACACTGCTTCTAGCATTTGTATTGTCAATCAATCTTTTGAACCAAGCAAAGCACTCCCTGAAACACTCACGCTCATCAAGGTGGCTGACGCCTACGCATGCTTCGCGCAGTTGTTAGCTTTGTATGACAGCATGAATAAAAAGGAGGCCATTATTGAACAGCCTTCATTTATTCATGAAAGTGCGCAAGTTGGCAGCAATGTTTACATCGGTGCCTTTGCATACATTGGCGCCAATGTCAAAATCTCAGACAACTGTCAAATCCATCCTAATGCCGTCATTCAAGATAATGCGAGCATTGGTCCAAACACCATTCTCTACGCTTCCGTGAACATTTACAAAGAATGTCATGTAGGTGCTAATTGCATCATTCATGCCGGAACCGTTATTGGCTCTGACGGATTTGGTTTTGCCCCTGACGAAAATGGCGTCTACAGCAAAATTCCTCAAATTGGAAACGTTGTCATTGAAGACGACGTCGAAATCGGAGCCAATTGCACCATTGATCGTGCAACCATGGGCTCTACATTCATCCGCAAAGGCGTCAAAATTGACAACCTGTGTCAAATTGCTCACAACGTGGACGTCGATCAGCATACCGCTATGGCAGCACAGGTCGGGATTGCAGGTTCTGCAAAAATCGGCAAGCACGTCATGATCGGTGGTCAAACTGGTATTGCCGGGCATCTCAGCGTGGCAGATCACACTAAAATTGTGGCGCAGTCTGGCATCCCTTCCACTGTGAAAAAAGCAGACACCCTCATGGGAACTCCTGCCATTCCTATCAATGAATACAAACGCTCACACTTTGGGTTCAGAAAACTTCCTGGCCTTATCCAAAAGATATATGAGCTCGAAAACAAACTCAACGACTTGCTCAAAAACAAATAAGCATGACAGAAAAACAACGCACACTCAAGCAAAGCATCGTTTTTGAAGGTGTTGGCCTACATACCGGTGAAAAAGTCCGTCTCGAAATATTGCCCGCACCTGCCAATCATGGCTATAAATTTCAACGCGTAGACCTCGAAAATCAACCCATCATCAAAGCAGATGCTGATTTAGTGGTTGCCACTGATCGCGGCACTACCCTCGAACAAAACGGCGCCAGAGTCTACACCACTGAGCATGTCTTAGCAGCACTTTACGGCTGTCAAGTAGACAACGCTTTAATTCAAATCAATGCCCCTGAAATCCCAATCATGGATGGCAGTGCGCTACCATTTGTTAAGGCTATTGAAGCAACCGGCTACGAAGAACAAGACGCTGTACGCGAATACTTTGAGCTTACTGAAAATATTCCCTGGGAAGACACCGAAAAAGGCATTGAATTTCTTGCCATCCCCGATACCAATTACCGCGTTACAGTCATGGTAGACTACAAGTCTCCAGTTCTTGGAACACAGCACGCAAGCATGTATCATATCGGAGAATTCAACAAAGAAATTGCACATTGCAGAACCTTTGTTTTTCTTCGCGAACTTGAGATTTTAGCAAAAAATAACCTCATCAAAGGAGGAGACCTAGATAACGCTATTGTTCTCGTCGATCGCGCCGATGTACAACAAGCCGAACTCGATGAACTCGCAGAAATTCTTGGTAAAGAAAAATTACAAGTTAACCTCGACGGCATTGGTGTCTTGAACAGCAGTAAATTACAATGCGAAAACGAACCTGCCCGCCACAAATTACTCGATATCATCGGTGACCTCGCCTTGGTTGGTAAACCAATCAAAGCACACATTCTTGCTGCACGTCCGGGGCACTCAGGCAACGTTCGTTTTGCCAAAGTGCTCAAAGAGCAAATCAAGAAACAACAACAAAAAGGGAAGTTTTTCGACCTCGAAAAGGAACCTCTTTACACCACTCAAGACATCGAACGCATGCTTCCGCATCGTTACCCTTTCTTAATGGTCGACAAAATTCTTGAAATCCACCCTGAATCCATTGTGGGCATCAAGAACATCACCATGAACGAGCCCATCTTTACCGGGCACTTCCCTGGCAACCCTGTTTTCCCAGGAGTATTGCAAATTGAAGCCATGGCGCAAGTTGGAGGTATCTACGCACTTTCTCAGGTCGAAGATCCGCATTTGTATTCCACTTACTTCATGAAAATCGACAACGTTCGCTTCAAACAAAAGGTTGTACCTGGCGATACCGTCGTGTTTGAATTAGTGCTTACTTCTCCTATCCGTCGCGGTTTGGTTGAAATGAGCGGAACCGCTTATGTCAACGGCAAGGTTGTTTCTGAAGCGAGTATGTTGGCACAAATCATTAAAGATAAAGCCGAATGATTTCCAACCTAGCCTCCATTTCAAAAGACGCACAAATTGGCCAAAATGTGCGCATTGATCCATTTGCTGTTATTCATAAGGATGTCATCATTGGCAATGGTTGTCATATCCACTCTAACGCAGTCCTTTATCCCGGTACAAGAATCGGTGAAGATTGCGATGTATTTCCGGGGGCTTCTGTAGGTGTCATTCCACAAGATCTCAAATTCAGCAATGAATATACAACAGTAGAAATCGGTAACCACACCAAAATTCGCGAATGCGTGACCATTCACCGTGGTACCAACGACAAACTTAAAACCAGCATCGGAGACAACTGCCTACTCATGACCTACGTGCATGTGGCACACGATTGTCAAATTGGCAACAACGTGATTCTTGCGAGCTACACAGGTTTGTCAGGTCATGTTGTCATTGACGACTGGGCCATACTCGAAGGAAAAGCAGCTGCGCAGCAGTTTGTGCATATTGGCAAACATGCTTTTATTGGCGGTGCTTCCCTCATCAGAAAAGATGTGCCACCATATGTAAAAGCTGCACGTGAGCCTTTAGCTTTTGCCGGAGTCAATTCAGTGGGGCTGCGCAGACGCGGTTTTACCGAAGAGCAAATCCGTGAAATTGAAGATATTTACCGTGTCTTGTATGTCCAAAATAGCAATATTTCCAAGGGCATGAAAGCGCTTGAGGGTTCCTCCTCTTCAGCCCTACTCACAGAAATCACAGATTTTATTCAAAATTCAGAAAACGGCGTTATTCGCGGCATGATATGATTCATCGTGGACAAGAACTCACCCTTCTCATCACTGCCTACGCATTTGGTGGAAGAGGCATTGCAAGACTGCAAGAAAATGACCAACATTTTACCATCTTCGTTGACAACGCCTTTCCCGGGCAAACTGTCTTAGCCAAGATTGAAACCAAACGCAAGAACTTTGCAGAGGCGAAATTACTAGAAGTAATTGAACGTTCTGCCGATGAACAAAGCCAGCTGTTTCAAGAAATTTCAGGCGGCCCGTATATTCATGTACCTGTTGCCATCCAAGAAAAATATAAGCAAGAAAGCACACTAGAAACTTTTGCGCGCCTCAGCGGACTCCGCGACAGCCCAGAGAAATTTGACGTATTTATTTCTTCACCTGCGCATTACCATTATCGCAACAAAATGGAATACAGCTTCTCTTGCATCGAGCACGACCTCGAAACCAACCAAGAGCTCGATGACGCTTTTGCGCTAGGTTTCAAAAGAAGAGGAACTTGGTGGAAAGTAGAAAGCCTCAACAAACCAAGCGGGCTATTTGATGAAGCATGGGAAAGCAAACTCAAAGAATTGCGTTTATTTCTCTTCAAAACAGGTTTGCCTGCATGGCATCCACCTCAGAAAAAAGGTTTTTTCAGACACATTGTTGTCAGAAAATCCTTCTTAAAAAACGAATTACTCATTAACCTTGTCACCTCCTCAGAGGGCATTGAAAATTTCGACCTCAAAGCTTTCACGGACTTTCTTCTCAACCTTCATCCCGGACGCATTGCTGGGCTTTGGCACACCATCAACGACAACGTTGCCGATCGTGCAAAAATTGAAAATGGCTCTTCTACCCTGCTGTATGGTAGCCCTGTCATTGAAGAAGAACTTTCCGGCTTGCGCTTTCAAATTTCGATGGAGAGCTTTTTTCAAACCAACCCTGCTTGTGCAGAATTGCTTTACGCCAAGGCCCTCGATTACCTTTTCGAAGAACCATTTGAAGATGGTGACATCGCCATGGATTTATTTTGCGGAACAGGTACCATTGCGCAACTCATGGCTAAGCGCAATCCAAATGTCCGTATCATAGGCGTCGACATCGTTGAAAAAGCCATCTCTGATGCCAAAGAAAATGCGCTCAAGAATCAAATTAGTAGCGCAGAGTTTTATGCAGCCGATGTCGGAAAATTTTTAAAGGAATATCCAGAATTTCAAGGGAAAATCAAGCGCATTATGCTCGATCCACCAAGAGCAGGGATAGCTCCTAAGACACTCCAAAAAGTTTTAGCTCTAGGTGCTCAAAGCATCGTGTATATCAGCTGTAATCCGGCTACACAAGCCCGTGATGCCAATACGCTAGCAATGGCAGGATATCAACTCGAGAAATACGCACTTGCTGATCAATTTCCACACACAGGTCATATCGAATCGATTGCAAAATTTGTAAAATATGAAAATTGAAATCATTGCTATAGGCGATGAACTTTTGATTGGCCAAACGGTCAATACCAACGCTTCATGGCTTGGTCAAGAATTCAGTCTTCGTGGTTACCAAATTACAAGAGCCCTCTCTATTGCCGATGACCCAACCCAAATTATTGCAGCGCTAGACGCTGTATTACCAGACACCAATTGCGTGATCATAACTGGCGGTTTAGGCCCAACCAAAGATGACCTCACCAAACATACTCTTGCTGCCTACTTTGATTCTCAATTAGCAATTGATGAGGCTACACTTGCACAAATTGTTGCTTTTTTTGAAGGACGCAACAAACCCATGCTCGAGGTCAATGTGCAACAAGCGGCCCTACCAGTTAAAGCTAAAATCCTTAAAAACAGACGCGGAACGGCTGCAGGGATGTGGTTTGAAAAACAAGATGTCATTTTTATATCGCTCCCAGGCGTGCCTTATGAAATGAAAACCATCATGACCGAAGAAGCTTTTCCTTTAATAGAAGAGCGCTTCGGCAAAAGCACTTTATTTCATCGAACGCTGCTTACTCAAGGTATAGGCGAGTCTTTCTTAGCTGAGCAAATTGCCGATTGGGAAGACCGCGTGAGGGCTGCTGGACTTGGCTTAGCCTACTTACCTGCGCCGGGTTTGGTCAAATTAAGGCTCACTTCCTATAAAGGAAAAGAGGAAGAAATCCTGATTGACACGCTATTTACTGAACTCAAGAATCGCCTGCCCGAAGCCGTTTTTGGAGAGGGTGATCAAGCCCTTGAAAGCGTTCTGGGTAACTTACTTCTTGAAAAAAAGTTAAGTATCGGTACTGTTGAAAGTTGTACAGCCGGGAAACTTGCTCAGACTATTGCCTCTGTTCCCGGAGCCTCAGCTTATTATCAAGGTGCTTTATTGACTTATTCCAATGAACTCAAAAACCGAATTGCCGAGGTTTCAAATGAGGCCTTGAGTCAATTTGGAGCTGTAAGCGAGCAGGTTGCTATTGAAATGGCAGCAAATGGCAAACGCATTTTAGGTGTTGACTACTGCTTGTCTACAACTGGCGTAGCTGGTCCAACAGGCGGAACACCCGAAAAACCCGTTGGTTTAGTTTGGATTGGACTCAGCGGACCTAACGGAACCATTGCTAAAAGTTTCCGTTTTGGCGACAATCGTCAGCGAAATATTGAAATGACCGTGCTTAGTGCGATGAATTGGTTGCGTTATCAGTTAGTCTGCAACTAAATCTCTAACTTTGTGACATGTCAGAAAGTAAGCATCTACCCGTCATGGAACATTTCTTCACCTTACAAGGAGAAGGTTATCATTCAGGTAGAGCTGCTTATTTTATTCGTTTAGCGGGTTGCGACGTTGGCTGTGTTTGGTGCGATGTCAAAGAAAGCTGGACGATCAGCCCTGAGCAATACTTGACCATTGACCAACTCCTTGAGGCACTTTCAAACGCCGCAGCTGATTTCGTAGTCATTACTGGTGGCGAACCCACCATGCACGACCTCACAGAACTCACTTCTGTACTTAAGGAGAATGGTTTTGAAATCGCTATTGAAACTGCAGGTGTGCACCCCCCTTAAAGGCCACATTGACTGGTATTGTTTCTCGCCCAAAAAGTTTAAAGCTCCTATTGACGAAGCCTATTCAAAAGCCAATGAATTGAAAATTGTCATTGCGCATCCTTCCGATTTCGAATGGGCTGAAACACATGCCCAAAAGGTCGGGCCTAATTGTAAATTGTACTTACAAACAGAATGGGAAAAACAAGATCGTTTACTCCCGCTCATCATCGACTATATCAAACGCAACAAAAAGTGGAAAATCTCGTTACAATCGCATAAATATATGCAGATTCCATGAGGCTATCCCTCCTAAGCACGCTTCTTCTTGTCTTTTCTTTAAATGCTTGCGCGCAAGCGACTTTTCCTTATTCTACGGAAAATAAAAAGGCGATTAAACTTTTCGAGCAAGCACAACAAGCACCGACAGCGGAGCGCAACCCGCAAACAGGTGCGCCCAATTATGATGCAGGAATTGCGTTCTTAGATCAAGCCCTTTCCAAAGATTCCAATTTTTGGGAAGCAGCTTTACTAAAAGCCGAGTTCTTAGACTATCAGCGTAAGTATGCCGAAGCTGCCAAATATTATCAAAGAGCCCTCAACATAGACCCTAGTCATAGCATCAGTGGGAGTACGTATTTTTACTTAGCCGCCTGCTTAATTACTGTTGGTGAATATGACGAGGCATTAAAAAATATCAATCGTTTTTTACAAAACCCAAACGCTAAAGAAAATTTGGTGAATCAGGCGTATCAAATGCGTGCTTGTGCCGAGTTTTCAATTCATTCAATGGCACAACCTGTTGAATTCAAACCTGTTAATGCAGGCGAAGGTGTCAACACCATCTTACCCGAATATTATCCTACGCTTACGGTCGATGGCCAAGTATTACTTTTTACGCGGAGATTACCGATGTCTGACCCCCTTGATGAACAGGAGGATTTCTACGTTTCACAATTCGACGAAAAAACAAAACAATGGAAGTCGGCGAAGGCCATGCCGCCAAATATCAATACAAATTGGAATGAAGGTGCACCAACTATCTCTGGTGATGGTAAAAAAATAATTTTTGTTGCTTGTACCGACAACAGTGGTGTCAACTATGGCGCCAATAGAACTGGAAAGGGATCTTGCGATTTATTTATTACTGAAAAAATTGGCAATCAATGGACAAACCCCATTAATTTGCCGGGCGCTGTCAATACTGCAAACTGGGAAACCCAACCCTCTCTGAGTGCTGATGGCAAAACCTTATACTTTATCAGAGCTATTAGAAGTCGTGAAGGACGTTCAAATTCAGATATCTATGTATCTCAATTACAAAATAATGGCCAATGGTCAGAAGCCATTAGACTTTCAAATACCATAAATTCTAGCCAAAATGAAGAATCCGTTCAGATTCATCCCGATGGAAAAACACTTTATTTTGCCTCGAGAGGACATGTCGGTTTAGGCGGATCCGATCTTTTTGTGAGTCAACTCAATGAGCAAGGCCAATGGTCGAAGCCTGTTAACTTGGGTTATCCTATTAACACCCGATTTGACGAAAACTCATTACTGGTCTCGGCTTTAGGTGATATTGCCTTTTTTGCGTCGGACCGCGAAGGTGGTTACGGAAACCTAGATATCTATTGGTTTAACTTACCTGAATCTTTACAAGCTACCCAAACCTTTTACTTCGAAGGATTGGCTTTTGATGCCGTTAGCGCTAAAAGATTACAAGCTAATGTGCAACTCACCGATCTAACTAGTGGCAAAGAAGTATACAACGGGCAAACGGATATCCAAGACGGAAAAATTGTACTGCCCTTACCTGTTGATCGCAGCTATGCGGTGCTCGTGAACAAAGAAGGCTACCTCCCATTTTCTTTGAATTTTGACCTCACTCAAAAAGAAAACGCGCAAAGCTATCATTTGGACATGCCGCTCAATCCTATTCATTCGAAGGTTGAAAACGTCCTCAACAATGTATTTTTTGACCTAGCCAAGGCAACACTGCGCCCCGAATCAAGAATTGAGTTAATCAATCTCGTGAATTACTTAAAAACGAACTCGAGTTTGAAAATCGAGGTACAAGGACACACCGATAGCCAAGGAGATGCCCAAAAGAACATGGTACTTTCAGAACAGCGGGCCAAAGCAGTTTATGATTTTTTACTCAAGGAAGGAATTGCAGCGGAGCGCATTAGTTATAAAGGATTTGGTTCCTTGAAACCAGTAATTACAGATGTGCAAATAGCCGCATTAACAACTGATGCTCAGAAAGCAGCTGCACATCAGAAAAATCGTCGAACGACTTATACCATCCTACCATGATCCCATTTTTGAAATTAATTCGAATCAAAAACCTACTTGTGATCTTATTCACGATGGTGGGTGTGGCTTATCATTTAAAAAAAATGCATCCATATGAGGTCATCGATTTCAATGCCGTGCATTACGGCTTGCTCATTTTTTCGACGCTAATTATTGCCGCTGCCGGACACTTGATCAATGATTATTTTGACCTAAAGGCCGATCGCATTAATAAACCGCAAGAACTAGTATTAACGAAGTATTTGCAGAAAAGATGGGCCATTCTTGGGCATTGGCTATTGAATTTTGTGGCCTTTGGTATTGCAGTGTATTTATCATGGGCCAATCATACTTTGCTATTCGTGTTCATTCATTTAGTCAGTATTAATTTACTTTGGTTTTACAGTGTTTCATGGAAGAGAAAATTATTGTTAGGCTCTGTTGTTTTGGCCGTACTTCCAGCCCTAGTTGTCTTTTTGAGTACTTGGTACTTTCAAATTTTAAACGAAAGTGACCAACCATTTTCACCCTATCTAGAAGCCACGTGGTCAACCTACCTGAATTACCACTACATCCAATTTCTTGGGGTTTGTGCCTTTCTCGTAACACTAAGTAGAGAAATCTTAAAAGACGTGCACGACATGCCTGGCGATGAATTACTCAATGCCAACACTATTCCTAGAAAAATTGGCGCGAAAAAAGCAACTTGGCTCGCCTTAATTACGCTCCAATTCCCGGCGTTTTTATTTATTGTATTGAAATTTTGCTGTTCGTTTAGTATACCGACTACTTTTGGTTCCATTTGTTTAGGATTTTTAGCACTCTTGTTCCTGAGTCAACTGATTTGGTTTGCTGTTCAACCAGAAAAAGCAAATAAATGGATACGCTTTCAGTTTAAAATAGCCATTCCACTAGGTCTTCTCACCTTATTTTTGTAAACTCAACTTTTAGCGCAAGAAAAATATGAAACTCGTATTAGGATCAGCCTCACCCAGAAGAAAAGAACTACTTAGTAAGCTTGGTTTTGAATTTCGCGTACTCACGGCCAGCTGCGATGAATCTTTTGACCCAAAGCAAAGCCCTGAAGAAATCGTACTTTCTATTTGCAAAAAGAAGATTGCTGCGTTAGCAGATCAAATTGAAACCGATGAGACGCTGCTTTGTGCCGATACGATTGTATACCTAGACGGCAAAGTTTTAGGGAAACCTGGTAACCGAGATGAAGCCATTGAAATGCTGAATTTGCTATCAGGTAAAGAACACGAAGTTTATACGGGTCTGATGCTCAAAAATAAGCAAGGCGAACACAATTTAATTGATTGCACTGTAGTTCGTTTCCAAGAGCTAAAGGCAGAAGATATCAATTTTTACGTAGATCAATTCAAGCCCTACGACAAAGCAGGCAGTTACGGTATCCAAGAATGGATTGGTCATGTAGGTGTGATTGAAATCAGGGGCTCCTTTACAAATGTGATGGGCTTACCAACCCAAAGACTTTATCCATTTCTAAGAGCGCATCTATAAAAAATAAGGCATAAAAAAACCGCGGCTCACCGCGGTTTTTTTTATGCCTTAACGGCAATATTTATTGAAGAAGCTTAGAGTTTAACTCTGAACTCAACCCTGCGATTTTTCGCGTCTTTGGTTTCTTGGTCATCGTCTTCAGCTACTTCTGTGCTTTGGGCTTTATCTGACATCGGAACAGAAAGCAAACGCTCTGCAGCAATACCTTGACTTGTTAGGTATTTTTTGACAGCAGCAATTCGCTGTGCATCCATTCCTTTATACATTTCATTTTCTTCGCCAGCCTTGTTCTCGAGTGCATCATTGTGTCCAACAACTTCAATTGTCATGGTTGGATTTGCATTCAATTGTGCCACGATGTAGTCGAGGTTAGTGCGTGCATTTTCAGTTAATGAAGACTTACCCGCTCTGAAGTAAATAGTTTGTGCAGCAACTTTTTTATCAAGGGTCATTTTTTCGTTGACCTCAGGAGTTTTGTCATAAACTAATGTGCTGAAAGAATCTTCAACTTTAGGCGGACGCTTGTTGTAACAAGCACACTGCTCTAGTTTTGGTTGCTTCGTTTTTGGATCGATATCAATTTGGCGAATGATGATGTTGTCAACGAAATAATAAGCATGTAACATCGCTTCTACTTCAGAGTCTTTCGGCTTTTTCATAGCCTGAAACTGTGTTTTTTCATTGCGATCAAAGTTTCCGATCGTGATAAATTTTTCGTCTCCTTTGGCAGTGTAAATATTACAAACCTTATCCCAACCAAAATATCCGTTGTAAATACCATTCACTGCTGATTTAACAACGTGATCGCCGTCAGCGTAAATAGCTTCAGATTCTCCGGATCCTGGCGCTTTGTCTGTGAAATAAATTCCGAGGTTATTACAAGCAAACTTAGAAGACTCGCTCAAAGAAATAGAATACTCCACGCAATAGGTCATGCCTTTTGTAAGGCCTGCTTTTCCTTTTTTGGCAATAGGAATTGTAATGTATGAACGTTCAGCGGCTTGTTTTCCTGGTTTGTAGGCAACGATACCGGCGTAAACCTCAGCACCATCCTCAGAGGTCGGTTCTTCTGAGCCGTAAATATTGACCGGAATACTGACATCACCGGTAGCTTGTTTTGAAAAAAGGTCGGCTTTGATTAAGGTTGGAGAAGTAATTTCTCCACCAGCTAATTCGATTGCCTGAAGTTCAGTCACTTCTTTTGCAGCACTCTCGAAACCAATTTTAATTTCTTTAAATGCTTCTTGCGCTTGCGAAAAATTAGCCAATGTGGCAAAGCCAAAGCAGAGTGCCCATTTTGTCATGTTTGCGGTTTTAAATTTCATAGTTTTGAACGGTATCAATAAATACTTTGACCATTTCTGGGTCAATATCTGGGTATACCCCGTGACCCAAATTTACAATATGTCTTTGACTTTTAAAGGATTTGAGCATTTTTTTGGTCTCGGAAGCCACGATTTGAGGTGAACCATAGAGTACGCAAGGATCTAAATTTCCTTGTAAAGTCATGTTCTCTTGAACCAAATTGCGTGCCATAGTAACATCCATGTTCCAGTCGAGGCCAAGCGTTGTACATGGCAACTGCGCCAAAGTTGGCAAAGACCCAATAGCGCCTTTAGAGAAAACAGTCAGAGGCGTATCTGGGAAAGCCTCACAAATCTGGCGAATATACTTGATGCCAAATTCATTATACTGGACATCTCCTAGAATTCCAGCCCAAGAATCAAAAAGCTGTAGGGCATCAGCACCAGCTGCGACCTGCCCCTTTAAATAAGAGATGGTGACGTCTGTAATGCGTTGCAAAAGCGCATGCGCTAATGCTGGTTGCGTGTAAAGAAATTTTCGTGATTCACTGAACGTTTTGGAGCCCTTGCCTTCGACCATATAACAGAGAATGGTCCAGGGTGCGCCGGCAAAGCCAATTAATGGAACACGACCATTGAGTGCAGCCTTCGTTTGTTTGAGGGCTTCGAAAACATACCAGAGCCTTTCTTGAACATCAATATGTTGATCTAGTCTGGCAAATTCTTCTTGAGAACGAATGGTATTTTCAAACCACGGACCTTTTTGTTCAATCATTTGATATGGCAAGCCCATAGCTTCAGGGATAACTAAAATATCCGAGAAAATGATGGCTGCATCTACATTGAGTAGATCAACAGGCTGAATGGTTACTTCAGTAGCAAAAGCAGGAGTTTCTACGAGTTCTTTAAACCCGGAAAGTTTGGACCGAACCGCTCGGTATTCAGGTAAAATTCTGCCTGCCTGACGCATCAGCCAAACCGGGTAGCGCTCGATAGCTTCTCCTCGGTGCGCTCTGAGAAATAAGTCGTTTTGAATCATCTTGACAAAGGTAAGAAATTACCACTGAATTTCTTGTTGTTGAGTCATGCGTAAAAACGCATTTGTTTTACTGAAATGGCGGCATCCAAAAAAACCGCGATGCGCAGAGAGTGGCGATGGATGTACAGATTTTAATATCAGGTGTTTGCTGTTGTCAATGAAACTTGCCTTTTGTGCTGCCTTAGCACCCCATAAAATAAAAACCACGTTATTTTTTTGGGCATTGATTTGCGCAATGACAGCATCTGTAAATGTTTCCCAGCCAAAATTTTTGTGACTGTCTGGCAATCCTTCTTCAACAGTTAGTACGCTATTGAGCAATAAAACACCTTGCTGAGCCCATGCAATTAAATTGCCATTTTCAGGAAAGGGCACACCTAGGTCAGCTTGCAACTCTTTGAAAATATTATTTAAGCTTTTAGGTAAAGGCCTCACATTGGGTTCTACAGAAAAACACAAGCCGTGTGCATGACCTTTAGTTGGATAAGGGTCTTGACCCAAGATAACCACCTTAACTTGGTGAAATGGACAGGCATCGAAAGCTCTGAAAATTTGAGCGCCTTTCGGAAAAATCTGTTGTGGTTTTTCTTGATAAGCCGCCCTTACCTTTTGAATGAGTTCGGTGAAATATGGTTTTTCAAATTCTGCTGCCAAAACAGCGCGCCATGATTCATCTATTTGAATCTCGCTCATTTGGTCTCAATTAAAGCCGTCCAAAGTGTGATGCGGCCATTATCCATTCTAGGCCAAATGGGGCGAACACGACCATCATGAACCGCAATTCCTAAATAATCACCAAAAAAGACACGCTTATCTGGTAAAAAGGGCTGTTCAGAAATGATTTTTTCTGTGAATGTTTGCCCACCATCTTGGCTGTGCGCCCAAACAACATCTGTTTTGTTGTTATTAAAACGGCGACGGTCGTAATAGACGAAATGTAAATCTCCATTTTTTTGATCAATGGCCATTGAAGTCAAAAACTGTTGTTTGCCCGCAGGGTCTTGATTGACTCTTTTAGCATCAGACCACGTGGTACCGCCATCAGTTGAACTCATGAGCCAAACATCTGTGTCAGTAGCTCCATTGCGTTGGTCACACCAATTGAGATATATGGTGCCGTGGTTAGGGCCTCCACTCAGATCGGACATTAAAAATGGCAAACCATTAGCTCTGTAAATACCAGGGATATCGATATCCCAACCACCTACATGCTCAGAAAGCTTACGCTCTTCTTTTAACCAGGTCTCACCCCCATCTTTGGAAACTTGAAACATGATGCCGCCAGGGCCAGTCCAGCACACAAAGATTTCACCGTTTGCCCCAAGCGCTGGTACTGCGCCTTCGACCGTGTTGTCGCCATCCAGGCAGTCTCCACCAAATTTAGAAATGCGGATTGGCGCTGTCCATGATTGTCCTCTGTCTAAAGACTTCGAAAAAACAATAATTGAAGTGTCTTTGGGGTCGGCAGAGTCATAAGCATCAAATTGGGTCCAGGTCATGTAAATGACTTGAGTTTTGGGGTCGATGACCATCCAATGTTTATCCTGCACTTTTGTGCCATTTGGCGTAGGGAAGGTTCCTTTATTGAATTTTCCTTCAATGCGATCCGTATACTGACAAACAATGCGATCTAAATGACTGCCTTTTTTGTAGTCACTGAGGTGAAAGTAGTAAAGCCTGCCTAATGCATCGTATTGTAGCACTGGGTCACCATAAACTCCGTATGGGCTTTTTAAAGTTTTGGTTTGCCAATTTGCACCACCATCTATAGAGAAATGATAACCCGTTAATACGGTTCCTGCTGCAATTTCATCCGGGTTCAGCGGATTAATAGCAATGGAGGGCTCACATTCATTAAAGGGGTACTTAGAAGATACCGGCGGAATTTGAACGTTTTTATATACCTGCGCTTCTGAGAAAAAGGCAAGTAAATTAACGCAACCAATAAGTAAGTAACGGCGCATTGGCATCTTTGATTTGAATAGAAAATTGAGGTTTTGTGTAGTTTTTCATGATGAACTTCACCTGAAATACTTTTTCGTCACGGGCAACCGTAAGCATCATGGACTCTCCTGAGGACAAACTATTGAGCATCCCTTCTAGCATGTCTTTGTTAATGCGGTAACCGTTGCAAATTAGAACTTCATCACCAACGCTTAAACCTGCTTCTTCAGCTGCACTTCCTCTGCGAACCGCCTTCACCTTGACTACTTCATTGCCATCAAAAGTGGCACCAATACTGGTTTGTGAACTTGTGACATCTTTAACGGTAAGCCCCATCGGCTCTAAGTATTTTTGATAAGGGATAATTTGAGTACCATTGACATAATTGGCAAAGAAAGCGTGCATGTCTTCACCACAATAATTACTCAGCTCTTGTTCGAATTCGGCTTCGGTAAAACCGCGTTTAAGCTCGAGTGCATATTTATTGTAAAGCAATTGCATGAAACCATCTAAACTGCGCTTTTTATTCGATTTCTGAATCAAATAGGCATCTAAAACAGCACCTAATACCGCTCCTCTCGAATAATAAGTCATGGTGGTGTTGCTAGAGTTTTCGTTGGGGCGATAAGCTTTGATCCAGGCATCAAAACTGGCGTGAGCTACTGGCTGCACTCTAGAACCTGGGCTGCCTTCCACATAATTGATCTGAGATTGCATTTTACTGAGAAACTCCTCTTTTGTGTAAAAGCCTGCACGTCTGAGTAAGAGCTCGTCATAATAAGAAGTGATCCCCTCCATCACCCATAGAAGTGAGGTGTAACACTCTTGATCGTAGTTAAATGGGCCTAATTCTATTGGTCGAATGCGCTTGACATTCCAAAGGTGGAAATATTCATGGGCAACTAAGTTGATAAAGCCCGTGTAATTGGATCCGGCATAAGACCATCGATTCACACTCAGGACACAACTATTTTTGTGCTCCAAACCACCTTGGCCGTCTGTGACATTGTGGATGATAAACAAATAATCTTTATTCGGGTTGCTTCCAAAAACATCAGTAGCGGCTTGCACTACTTTAGCCATATCTTGCTGAAGTTGCACAACGTTATAGTTAGCTTCGCCATACATTGCGACGCGGTGTCTGATACCAGCTGCCATAAAATCAAATTCTTGCTGATTGCCAATTTCTATAGGGCAATCTACCAATTGGTCGTAGTCTTCAAACGTAAAATTAAAGCAACCCAATTCAGTTTTGAAATCGGCAGAAGGCAAGGCTGTACTAACTTTCTTGAAGCTCTGGTGTGGATATACCTTGAGCAAACCACGTTGATTTTTAGTAGCTTCAGTGTACATAAAAACTGCTGCGCCGGCAACAAAGCCATGCGTGTTGTCTAAATATGGTGTGCGCACCGATAGTTCAAAGGCATAGACCTCATAAAAAATGGTAAAATTCTCTTGGCCAGCACATTGGATTTCCCAGGCATTTTTGGTTTTCTTATTGACAACCAGCTCTTTGTTATTGATATCAATTGCCTTGACTTGATTTAAATTTTTCGAGAATTCGCGCACTAAATAGGAACCAGGAGTCCAAACGGGTAATTTAAATTCTTGGGTGTTAGCCGTATTCCCCTTCACATCAATTTTGACCGCGAAGTAATGCGAATTGGGCTGAGGCATTGACAAATGATAAGTGAGCTCCAGCGCATGGGAAAACAGCGGAAGCAATAAAAAGCAAAGTGCAACTATTTTATTCATGATTCGATTTTAAAACTTGTTAATATGCGATGTAGGCAACTACGATAGCTTAATTTGCGCTGCGTGGGCTTTGGCACGTTCAGTAATTTCCTGCACAGATTCTTGACCAAAGGCCAATGCTACGGCCATTCTGCGGTAAGGTCTTGTATTTGGTTTGCCAAAAATGCGAACCTCGGCTTGTGGGTCTTGGAGCACGATATCTAAGCCCGAAAAATGTGGAGCTTCCTCACTTTCAGAGTCAGCTAAAACCACAGCACTGGCTGCATTTTGCTTGAGTTCAATCTGAGGAATAGGCAAACCTAATACAGCTCTAGCATGCAACTCAAACTCATTTAAATTTTGGCTACCTGCCAGTGTGACCATTCCGGTATCGTGCGGCCTTGGCGATAATTCTGAAAAATATGCGCCTTCTTGGGTGATGAAAAATTCAACCCCCCAAATACCTGCGCCACCAAGAGCGGCCGTTACCTTTGCTGCCATTTCTTGCGCTTCTGCTAAATGCTGTGCATTCATCGGCATTGGTTGCCAACTTTCTTGGTAATCGCCGCGTTCTTGACGATGACCAATGGGCGGGCAAAATAAAGTAGGCCCTGATTTTTGCGTCACGGTCAAGAGTGTAATTTCATAATCGAAATTGATGAAACCTTCAACAATCACTTCTTTGAGATCACCTCGAGAACCTTCCATGGCATAATGCCAGGCGCGCTCGATGTCCGCTTCGGTTTTAATAACCGACTGCCCCTTACCTGAGCTCGACATCAAGGGTTTTACCACACAAGGCAAGCCGCAAAACGCAACGCCTGCTTGAAGCTCTTCAAGAGAGGTCGCATATTGATATGGCGCAGTGCGGACGCCTAAATCTTTGGCAGCTAAATCTCGGATTGCCTTCCGATTCATGGTATAGTTAGCAGCTTTAGCACTCGGTACTACTTGAATGCCTTGTGCTTCGTATTGATAAAATTGTTCAGTTCTAATTGCTTCAATTTCAGGAACGATGATATCGGGTTGGTGCTTCGCTACAACCCTATCGAGGGCTGCTCCGTCTAACATATTGATGACCTCAAAAGCATCAGCTACCTGCATAGCGGGTGCTCCGGGGTAACTATCAACTGCAATAATGGTCTGACCATATCGTTGTGCTGCTATCACAAACTCTTTACCGAGTTCGCCAGCACCTAAGAGTAGAATTTTGAACTTCATAAGACAAATGTAAGCAAACAGCGAGGATTTTGTTATTTTTGACCAACAGAGATGAGCAGTATAGCAGCAGAAATTAAGCACTTTGATCCGATAGACCTCCGCGAAATGGCCGATGTGAATTTAATGAATCGCATTGACACCAAATTTGCTTTCAGACAGGACGACTTACTGCGTTTCATCCCTATTCTCGCCGCTGATTACCGTGCTTTAAAGATTGAAGGAACGATGCTTCCACACTATGAATCTTTGTATTTTGACGACGAAAAATTTTCTTTTTTCCGGGACCACCACAATGGTCGTGCAGATCGCTACAAAGTACGCATTCGAAAATATGTCGAATCAAATATTCACTTTCTCGAGATCAAACATAAAGTGAAAGGCAGGACTGACAAACGTCGGATTTTGACAGATAATTTCAATGAACTTACCGAAGAAAAGGAACGCGAATTCTTGAAACGTCAACTTGCCGATAAAACTGACCTCAGACCCACCATGTGGAATTCTTTCCAAAGAATTACCCTAGTTTCAAAAACATCGAAAGAACGACTCACCCTAGATTTCAATATTCATTTCCACATGGGTGAGGTTCAAAGAAATTTTGACCAATTGGTCATAGCTGAACTCAAACAAGAACAACTCGATCGCAATTCTCCGTTTTATCAGCTCATGAAAAAAGAACACATCAGACCTTACCGCCTTTCCAAATATTGCATTGGCAGTGTGGAAATTTATGGTGAAGAAGTTTTAAAATTCAATCGCTTCAAAAAAAAGCTCCTATTTTTAAATAAAATTAACCATGCTCATTGACCTTCTATTTTTACTTCCACTCAAAAAAGCAGTTGACCCGAATGCCATCCAATGGTTTAGTACTGATTTCTATGCCTTACTGATTCGTCTCGGGATCAATTTATTCTTTTTAACCATACTCATTCGCTTTCTTTACTACAGTAAAACAAAGCGTAAAGATTATCTCTTCACTTATTTCCTGATTGGCCTGATTACTTTCTTTTTGTGCTTTGGGCTCATGCAAATGGATATCGATACCGGAATGGGGCTTGGCTTATTTGCCATTTTTGGCATTATTCGTTACCGTACCGACGCCATTGAAATCAAGGAGATGACTTATCTTTTTATGGTTATCGGAATCAGTGTGGTCAATGCCTTGGCTTCAAATGAACTGAGTATTTCTGAGGTAACCGTAATCAATGTAACCGTTCTTCTAGTAACCTTCATTCTCGAGAACTTGTGGCTAATGAAACACGAAACCCGTAAAACCATTAACTACGAACGCATCGACCTCATTAAACCAGATCAACATGATTTATTAAAAGCCGACCTTGAAAAAAGAACGGGCTTAGTGATTAACCGTGTTGAAGTGGGTAAAATCGATTTTCTCAATGACACCGCTCAGGTAAGAATTTACTATTACGCCGATGAGCAAGAATTTTCAGATTACCATAGCCAATAATGAATTTGAAAAGAGCGCTGTATCCTTTTGCTTTGCTCTACGGCTTCATTAGCTGGTTAAGAAATCTTTGCTTTGATCTCGGTTTATTCAAGAGCCAACCTATCCCCGGAAAATCAATTTGTGTGGGTAATATTGCGGTGGGCGGTACCGGTAAATCACCACATACAGCCTATCTGATTGAATTACTTGAAGCCCGATTCCCTATTCAAGTACTAAGCCGCGGGTACGGAAGAAAAACAAAAGGTTTTAAGATTGTTGAAGAAACTTCATTGCCCGAAGAAGTTGGCGATGAGCCACTGATGCTCAAGCAAAAATTCAAAGAAAAAACCCAAGTTATTGTCTGTGAAAACCGCCGCATTGGGGTTCTAAAACTCAAAGAACTACAACCCGACGGCCTTATCTTGCTAGATGATGCTTTTCAGCATCGCTGGGTAAAGGCCGGTCTGAATTTAGTGCTCCATACCTATGACAAACCACTAAATAAGGAAGTTATGCTTCCGGTTGGTCGCCTAAGAGAGTCAGCGAAAGGAGTCAGAAGAGCAGACGCTTTAATTATCACTAAATGTCCTGATTTTCATAGTTTTGATCAAGAACTTGTCCGGGAAAACTATCAGAAATATCAGCTTCCAGTGTTTTTTTCTCGCTATACCTACCTTCCTTTAAAACCCCTAACAACACTTGAAGTGAGCGGTTTTGAACGCGTCATTTTAGTGAGTGCCATTGCGCAGCCTAAAAATTTAGCCGAGGCCTTTGAACAAAACATCGAATTACACTACCGCTCTTTTGCCGACCACCACAGCTATAGTACCGAAGAAATCAAGGAAATTCATCAATTTTTTGATACCTTTGCAGACAGTAAAACTGTGCTTGTTACAACGGCCAAAGATTGGGTAAAAATTGCACCTTTACTCAGCCCGCAAGATCGCAAAAGCTATCCTTGGATGCTGCTCGATTTTCAGCTTGAATGGTCCGATGAACAAGCATTTAATCAATTTATTAAGACTTATGTTGACGCAAATTAAAGAAAGTACAGCCTATATTCAGTCCCAAACAAGTATTCAACCAAGCATTGGTATCATTTTAGGCACAGGCCTTGGCGGGCTTGTAAAAGAAATAGAAATCATTGATGAAATCAGCTACGAAAACATTCCACACTTTCCTGTTTCAACCGTAGAAAGTCATTCTGGCAAACTCATTTTCGGAAAAATTGGCGGGAAGCACGTTGTAGCAATGCAAGGTCGTTTTCATTACTACGAAGGCTATTCTTTACAACAAGTAACTTTCCCGGTACGCGTCATGAAAATGCTCGGCATTGAAAAGCTCTTCGTAAGCAATGCTTCTGGGGGTGTCAACCCAGATTTTGAGGTGGGTGAAATCATGATCATGAATGACCACATCAATTTATTCCCTGGAAATCCTTTGATTGGTAAGAACATCGACGAATTAGGCCCACGTTTTCCCGACATGTCTGATCCATACGATCAAGGCCTCATTGACAAAGCATGTGAAATTGCCAACCAACTCCAGATTAAAGTTTCTGTTGGTTGTTATGCTGGGCTCACTGGCCCTACACTAGAAACACCTGCTGAATACCGCTATGTCCGTGCCATTGGAGCCGATGCAGTTGGGATGTCAACCGTTCCAGAAGTCATTGTGGCGCGCCACATGAGCATTCCATGTTTTGCCATTTCAATTATCACAGACCTTGGTGTACCAGGAAAAATCAAAAAAGTAAGTGTGCAAGATGTCATTGAAGTGGCTAGCCGTCAAGAACCAAAAATGACACGCATCATGAAAGAACTTATCTCAAGCCTATAATGGAAGCTGCTATTAAAGATAAATACGAGGTTGTCATTGGATTAGAGGTGCACGCACAATTGCTCACCAATACCAAGGCCTATTCCTCGGACCTCAATGAATACGGTTCGGCACCAAATACGAACGTGAGTCCGATCACACTTGGTATGCCTGGCACCCTTCCGGTCATGAACAAAAAAACCATTGATTTTGCCATCAAACTTGGGTTGGCCTGTGGTTGTCATATTGCTCCACAGCAGCACTTTGCACGTAAAAACTACTTTTACCCAGATCTTCCGAAAGGTTATCAAATTACCCAAGACACCACGCCTATTTGTACCGGTGGGCACATTAGTATCCGCACAGAGTCCGGAGAAAAAAAATCAATTGGCCTCACCCGTATTCACATGGAAGAAGATGCTGGTAAAAGCATCCACGACGTCGACGTCTTTGATACCCTCGTCGATTTAAATCGTGCTGGCACCCCACTACTTGAAATCGTATCTGAACCCGATTTAAGATCCTCAACCGAAGCATACAACTACTTAACTGAAGTGCGCAAATTGGTGCGCTATCTCGATATTTGTGATGGCAACATGGAAGAAGGATCTTTGCGCTGCGATGCCAATATTTCAGTTCGCATCAAAGGGACTTCAGCATTCGGGACCAAAGTCGAGGTCAAGAATATGAACTCGATTCGCAACGTCCAAAGAGCCATTGAATTTGAAATCAATCGTCAGATTGAAACACTCGAGGCAGGTGGGCAACTGAGCCAAGAAACACGCGCTTTTGATGCCTTAAAGGGCAGCACTATTTCGATGCGAAGTAAAGAAGCAGCCAACGATTACCGCTACTTCCCAGAACCAGACCTCCCACCTATTACGGTTTCTCAAGCACACATTGACGAAGTTGCCAAAGATATGCCGGCACTTCCAGGTGTTTTATTTGAGCGCTACACCAAAGAATTTGGTTTGTCTGAATACGACGCATACAACATCACCGATCAAAAAGGAATTGCACTTTATTACGAAGCGCTCATTGCGCTTACCAAAAATTACAAAGGAGCTGCCAACTGGCTCATGGGCGACATCAAGTCCTACCTCAATGAGCACGGCATGGATATCCAGCATTTCCCGATGGCACCTGCGCGTATTGCAGCACTCATCGAACTTATAGACCAAGGAAAAGTGTCAAGCTCTATTGCTTCACAACGCATTTTCCCGGCCATGCTGAGTTCCGAGAAAAGCCCGCTTGAACTCGCTGAAGAAATGAACCTCATTCAAAGCTCAGATCAATCCGTGATTCTCGGCTACATTGATCAAGTCATTGAACAAAATGCGGCAGAGGTTACCCGCTACCGTAATGGCGAGAAGCAACTTATCGGATTTTTGATG